>Ga0210012_1000428_pt1 | contig 49000 bp, 47 predicted proteins | sample CryGeymeta201504_FD_183974 | JGI IMG/M metagenome (GOLD analysis project Ga0210012, IMG submission 183974) | Groundwater microbial communities from Crystal Geyser aquifers in Utah, USA - Crystal Geyser metaG 2015-04 (SPAdes) (version 2) | ecosystem: Environmental > Aquatic > Deep subsurface >... | reverse complement strand
TTTAATGGATTTCTTGCAAAAGAATATACCTAAAAATAGATAAAAAGTCAACATATATCTAATATTAACAATTACTTATATTGTTTTTAAGGAACGACTAAATAGTTCCACGCCAGTTAAATTGAATAGAAACAGGCTTAAACCAATAATAATCGGACTCAAAGCCGACTAAGAATCCTTTATAAGGATTACTTTTTATCGTTGTTCGTTGAAAACCAAGTAAAAAACCAGCTTCTGCATTGGGGAAATAGCGCAATTTGCGTTCTATGGCGAAATTAAATTGATGCATATAGGTGTTTGCTCCAACTTCATCCCAAATTCTGTAAGTAGAATGAAGTCCCCAATAGCCGTGAGAATATTCCGCAGTAAATCCGTAATTCGTATCCCAAGCTGTTAAAGGTGGTCTCGATAAATCTAAACTCAAGGTAAACGCAGAATTCTTTGTTGAGTTATAATTTCTTAAACCCCTTGAATCGTAACCATAAGGATAATAAGGGTATGGATTATAGGTTAGGTAATTCTCAGTAGGATAATCTTTTTCGATATAAAACCACCAAAAGAAAAAGTCACTAAATAATACATCGATAATAAATTGAGCGGCACCTTCACCAATAGAGCTTGAAGATGATGACCCTGATGCATCTCCAGAATCTTTTCCTTTTAATTTATCTTCAACATCTTCGGTTTTTGATTGCGTGCGTCCACTAATTGGATAAGCGAAAAATAAGATCACTAAAGCTACGTATTTAAACATACTATTTGGTTTATTAGTGTATGTAGAAGCTAAAGTTATATGATTCGAAAACTATATTCTATAACATCTTCATGTGAAAGATGCTATAGATTTTTCCTACTGATTAGTAGTTAAATCAAAGCTTGCATGAAAACGTAACTTATTGTCGCGAGTTAAGATGTAATCGAGCTTATTAGTAGTTAAATCGAGTTTAATAGTCCATTCATTTGTTGAAGCAGCTGGTATTAATTGAGCTGTAAAGGCATCAGCAGGGAAAGATTGAGAAAATTGAGTTGATTTTGTTCTATTTGCCAAACCACCGTAATTAGAAATCGAATCTGGGGAACCGTCTTCATGTCTGTGATCGTGTTTAAACAATAATCCTTTGTCGGTTTTAGTCAGAATCCAAGTTCTCGATTTGTCTTCTCCCACTTGAAATGGCATTCTTAATTCAGTATCTGAACATGTTGCTACTGTAAACCGTAATTCTTTTCCTGTGAATGAATCATTCTCTTTTAATGGACTAACAATAGTACCATTAAAGGTTTTTCCACAAAGACTTTTAAGATGATTAAAGAATTGGTCTTCGTAACTTTGTGCTGAACAACTGAATGATAAAAAAACAAAAATAAGAGTTAGCAATTTCATGTCTTAATAAGTGCAAAAGGTGAAAGGATAATGGACAAAAAAAAAGGGAACCGAAGTCCCCTTTAAAAAAAGTAGTGCAAAATTAAGCACGTTCGGCAATTGGTGTCCAGGCCATATTTTTCTCTAAAGTAAATAGAGATTTTGGACGAATCAAACGGTTGTTTTCCATTTGTTCCATAAAGTGACCAGCCCAACCAGAAATACGGCTTAATGCAAAAATTGCTGTATATAAGTCAGGCATAATTCCCATTGAGTAATACACAGTTGCAGAGAAAAAATCCACGTTAGGATCAATATTTTTTTCTGACTTCATGGTTTCCATCATTGCAATAGACCAATTATATAGCTCAATATGACCTGTTTCTTCAGCAAGTGCTTTCGAAAGTTTTTGCAAGTGGCTAGCACGAGGATCAAATGTTTTGTAAATACGGTGTCCAAAACCGCTAATTTTTTCTTTACGAGCTAATTTATCTTTAACAAATTGAACAGGATCTGGGCTGTATTGTTTTTTTAAATCCAATAAAAGGTTCATAACAGCAGTATTTGCCCCACCATGCAAAGGTCCTTTTAGTGAACCAAGAGCACCAGTAATAGCTGAATATATATCAGCTTCTGTTGAGCAAACAGCACGAGCGGTAAAGGTAGATGCATTCATTCCATGCTCAGCATGAAGAATTAAACATAAATCTAATACTTTTTCTGCTTTTTCCCCAGGTTGAACGCCGTTTAACATATACAAGAAATTGAAAGCTGTGCTACCTGAATTTAATGGAGCAACAATTTCTTTACCATTTCTAACTCTATCAAATGCAGCGATAATAGTTGGGATTTTTGCTGTTAATTCAATTGAACGACGATAGTTTTCAACATGAGATTTGAAATCCAAGTTTTCGTCGAAATCAGCTAGCATTGAAACTGCAGTGCGTAAAACCGACATGGGTTCAGCATTTTTATTCGTATTACGAATATAGTCTAAAACTTGAGATGGTAATTCTCGATTGGTTTGAAGGGCTATTTTTAGCTCATCTAATTCTGTCTGAGTGGGTAAACGGTCTTCCCACAATAAAAAACAAACTTCTTCGAATGTAGATTTTTCTGCTAAAGTGTTGATGTTGTAACCGCCGTAAATCAATTCACCAATTTGTCCATCAACGCTACTTTTAGTTGTTGAGAATGCAACAATTCCTTCAAGACCTTTATTGATGAATGGGTATTGACTGAGATCGATTTCTGTTGTTGCTATAGTCATGATAAAGTTCTCCGAATATTTAAGATTTTATGGTCTGGAATCGCTTTTAGTTTCATAAAATAAGACTTTCTACTAAATTTTGCTATCCACAATAAAGGTAAATGAAATTAGAAGCCCATTAATTTTACAATTTGAACAAGTTTGTACACTTTTAAACGCAGCTTCAAACTCAGTTTCACAATCCTTTAAGGACTGTTAGTCCTAGTCGGGAGCTGAGTTTAAAAACCCGCTCATTTTTTCAGGTATAAATATCGGTCTTTGTTTTACTTCGTCAAAAATGCGCCCTAAATATTGGCCGAAAATTCCCATCATCATTAGTTGAACCCCACCGAAAAATACAATGATTCCTACCATAGATGCCCAACCACTTGGAGGTCGTTCAAACCAAAAGTATTTAACAAATTCCTCAATTAAGTATAATAAACCAACGATGGCAGCGGAAACTCCAAGCCAACCAGAAAATTTTAATGGAACAGATGAAAATGAGATTAATCCGTCCATAGCTAAGCCCATTAATTTTCGGAACGAATATTTTGTTTCACCTGCAGCTCTTCCCGCACGATCATAAGGAATCCCGATTTGTTTAAATCCAACCCAACCACGAAGTCCACGAACAAAACGATTGTGTTCTGGCATTTGGTTAATCCAATAAACCACATCTTTGGTCATAAGGCAGAAATCGCCAGAATCGAGAGCCATGTCAATATTGGCTACCTTTTTTAGGATTCTATAAAATAACCAATAAGCAAATTTTAGAATGAAATTCTCTTTTCGATTTTGACGAACTGCATAGATAACATGGAATCCTTCATCCACTTTTTTCATCATTTCGATGAATAATTCTGGTGGATCTTGTAAATCTGCGTCTAAAACCCCGATAACATCTGCTTGAATATATTTTAAACCTGCACTTACAGCCGTTTGATGCCCGAAATTTCGTGATAATTTAATTGCTGCTGCATTTTCAGTATGCAATGAACAGAAGTTCTCAAGCATTTCCCATGTTTTGTCTCTACTTCCATCATCAATAAAGATAATCTTTAACTCTTGTTGAATCTGAGATTTAAACGTTATTAACCGCTCGAATAATAAAGGCAAAACGAGTTCTTCGTTGTAGCAAGGAATTACGAGACCTAGGGATTGAATCATTGAATTAGCTTATTCAAAATGTTAAAAAGGGGTGTTTTTTAGCTTTTCAAAACTCCTCTGAATCGTAAAAATTACGTCTTTTCTTTCTATATTCCCAAAACTATGATTAAGCCTTAATTCTCTTATAGTATGAAATTAGTAAAAGTTCTATTATTTATTATTTGGTTGGTTCCAATTACAAATTTATTTGCTCAAATTACATTTACAGATGCTGAACGCAAAACGGGTTATGCCTTACGCGAGGATACGACTTGGTTTGTATTCGATCCTGGTTATTACAAGAAAGCATCAGTTGAGAAAGTAGTCGTTACAGGCTCATTTCGTGGATGGTCCCAAGATTTGGATGATGTTACTTATCATTTAAAAAATTACCAAAGCTATTGGGCTGTTGCATTATTTAATCCCAAGTATGAAAAAATTACACCGGGTGCAGAATTTAAATTCAGAATAGATAAAGGGGATTGGCTTGATCCACATGGCGCAGCTACAAATATCAAAAATGGAAATTTAGCATTTATGCACAATGTAACGCCGCCAAGTTTAGTAGCAGAGATTCTTGAAAATGGAAGTATTGTAGCTATCACTAAAGGAATTGAGCGTTCATTCAATCCTAAAGATTATAAACTTATGAATGCCAAAGGCGAAGAAATTCTAGTAACAGGTGTTCTTCCAAATGATGCCACTAAATCGATTATCACAACATCTGTAGCGCTTGATAAACGAAGAGTGTATTATTTAGAAATTCCTTCAGCAAAATTAAAATCTGTTGCTCGTTACGATGGTTGGTTCAGAACTTTGTATTCTGATAAAGAATTAGGTGCGAATAGTTCTGATGATGGGAAATCAACGGCGTTTAGATTATTTGCTCCCCGTGCTACTTCTGTGAAACTTCATTTTTATAAAGATGAGAAATCAGATGCTATGAAAACCGTGGAAATGAACGTAGACGAAAAAGGCGTTTGGGAATTTTTTGCTGATGGAAATTTAAAAGGAACTTGGTACGATTTCTCCGTATATGGTTTTGATGAACCCGGAAATCACTTTTTTGATCAAATAAATGAAACCGTAAGTGATCCGTATTCTAGAGTTAACGATGGCGCTTGGGGACGTTCAATGGTTTGGGAACGCACAAAACCTGCAAGCGCAGTAAAAGGTGGAATTCCAGCTCTTTCTGATGTAATTGCTTATGAAGTTCACGTTCAAGATTTTACCGATAATCTTCCTGTTTCAGAAAACCTAAAAGGAACGATTCCTGCGATGATAAAACCGGGTTTGAAAAACAAAAACGGCGCAAAAATCGGCTTCGATTATCTCGTTGATTTAGGAATTAACACCGTTCACTTACAACCCATGCAAGAGTTTTTACATTATCCTGACGCATGGTGGAAACCTGCTTTTGAAAATGATGAATTCATGAAGGCCGCTGGAATTGCAGAAGAGAATTATCAATGGGGTTATAGAACGACTCATGTTCAAGCAGTGGAAAGCAAATTCCGCCAGAAAGACACAAAACCAGGTGAAGAACGCAATCAATTCCGTGATTTAGTTCAGGCTTTTCATGATAAAGGAATTGCTGTAATTATCGATATAGTTCCGAATCATACCGGTGAAAACATGGACGGCGGTGGAAATAATTATTATTTCAATTTTAATGGGATTGATAAAGTTTATTATTACAGAACCAAGAATCTTGAACACATTGGTGAATACGGAAATGAAGTAAAAACAGAAAATCGCCCAATGGTTCAGCGTTGGCTTATTGATCAGTGTCAGCATTGGATTCAAGAATTTGGAATTGATGGATTCCGTATCGATTTAGCCGGACAAGTGGATGAACAAACTTTAATTGCTCTAAAAAAAGCGATTGGCGAAGATAAAATTCTTTATGGAGAGCCTTGGATTGGCTCAAACGACCCTGAATATGAGAATAATCCGGATTGGGATTGGTATAAATCCGATTCGCCGATTACCTTTTTTAATGATGATTTCAGAAATGCAGTAAAAGGCGGTGCGTTTTTAGATGTAACTAATCCTGAACCTTGGAAAGAAAGAGGATTTTCAGGTGGTAACTTTAATGAGCGCGAAAAAGTTACTTTAGCCTTACAAAATTATTTTACGGATGAAAAAACACCTCACAGTGGAATTAATTACTTAGATATTCACGATAACTGGACCTTAGCCGATCAATTCGCCACATCTGATTGGAATGGATTAAATGGTGTGATGGAAGATCGAGTTAAACTCGCAGTCGCTTTGTTATTTACTGCACAAGGCCCCTTAGTGCTTAATGGAGGAACTGAAATTCTCAGAAGTAAAGGTAGTGCGGAATTAAAAGAAACCGTGAAAGAAATGGCTGATATGAAAAAGACGAAAGTTTATCTGCACGGGAAACGAGATACCTATAATATGCGTGAGGCGAATCGTTACCGTTGGGAAACCGTTGGTCTTAAAAAAGGAAAAAAAAGCTCAAAATCTGATTTCTTAGGAATGTACCATTTTTGGAAAGGTTTAATTGAGTTTAGAAAATCTGAGTATGGAAAAGTATTTAAAAATACAGACCGAATTCCTGAGGGATACTATCAGTTCATCACACCTGAAAACTCTTCACTATTGGGCTATTTTGTTGATAACAAAGTGTTAGTCTTGATGAACGTTTCCGATTCTAAGGCTACTTTCGAAGACATCAAAATGCCGGATGGAAAATGGAAACTCATTGGTGGGAATATTACTGTAAGCCACAAAAAAGGAATTAAAACCCAAGGTCAAAAATCGACCATTAAAGGGGATACGAAAATGTCGTTTACTTTAGGTGCGACTGAGTTTTTGATGTATGTGAAAGAGTAATTGAGCAGTATATATTGAATAAAAACAGGCACATTCTTGGAAAAGACTGTTCCTGTTTTTTATTGTCAATACTAATAACCTGAGTTCGGAATAAGAAATAAATATGAAAAACAGTTTAAATTAATATCGTCATTCCACTGAAAAGTGGAATCTTTGCCTAATTATGGGTTAAATTCGAGTTTTCACTTTTTAGTGAAATGACGGTTTCCGTTGTTTTTCTGGATAGATGCTAATATTTATGTGTCAATTTTTATCCCGAATTCAGGTTAAGATAAATCGTGAATTAAAAATTGGTATTAACTCAAAAGTTTCAGCCCAAAGTCTTTGAATGCGTTTAGTTTGGAATCAACACTTATAAGAGTAAAATCGTGTCGAATGGCTTGATAACATAATAATCGATCAAATGGGTCGAGATGAGAATTTGGCAATTGATAATTTCCAACGAATACAAGATTTGAGGTAGCCAAGCATTGTAATCTGCTATCTTCAATAATTTCGTACAATTCAACAGGTGTAATTCCTTCTAGAACCAATTTGCCTTTACCATACTTTAGAGAAATTTCCCAAAGGCTTATTGGGCTATAATAAATGGGGATATGCTCGTTTAAAAACAAATCCTGTAAATGGGAACTAATTTTTCCAGGATCAAGAAAAAACCATAATAAATAATGGGTATCAATTAAGTAAGTCATGTACCTAAAAAATCATTTTCAGACTCTTTGAAATCAGGTTTTATTTCATAATTCACTTTTCCTGCTAAGATTCCAAATCCGCCATTTTTTAAACGTTGATGTTTATTAACAGGAATAATTACGGCTATAGTTTCCTTGCTTTTCCCAAAAGTGATTCCAATTTCCGAACCACTCTTTACTTCTTTTAGTAGAGCCGAAAGATGGGTTTTAACTTCTGCAACGGTTTTTGTTTTCATGAAATTAAGATAATAAACTTGACCAACTTGGTTAAGTTGAGAATTTGTTACAATTTGGAAATGATGATTGAGGCGAATATGCTGATTTTTAAAGTGTTTTAAGTAGGAATCTGTTTGGGTTATTAACCTGAGTTCGGGATAAGAAAGAAAACTCCCTTTTGCTCAAATCTAATAGGCTAAAAAAGACACAAGATATTTAAAGGGGGATTTTGATGAAAAAGTATCGTTAAATCGCATTTCAAATTGATTTAATGTGCCAAAAAGCAAAATTACGCCTATTTATAATTAATTATTTTTATCCCGAACTCCAATTATTAGTTCATTTAATCGAAAATAAAAATTCATTGTTTTACAATTGCCTGAAACGTAAGAATAAATTACATTTAGTAAGAAATGTGAATTCAAAAAACGATTATGCCAATTCTTTCATCTAAATTTCAAATTGTAATTCCAAAAGAAATTCGTGAAAAACATGGATTTAAAGAAGGAGATCAAATCGAATTTCTAAGTATTGGAAACATGCTTCAAGTAAGTAAAAGCAGACCAATAAAAGACTATGAAGGATTTCTAAAAGGAATAGATACAACTATCGAACGAGATGAGGATGATCGATTGTGATAGTGGTAGATTCTTCAGGTTGGTTAGAATATTTTGCAGGTACAGTTAATAGATTTAATTATAGAGAAGCTATTTTAGATACTGAAAACCTCTTAGTTCCGGTAATTACCCTATACGAAGTCTATAGAAAAATTAATCATCAAATTGGTTCTGATAAAGCCTCGCAAGCGATAATGGCTATGCAGCAAGGGCAAGTCATTGAATTAACTGCGGGACTAACTTTGTTCGCAGCACAACTTTCTTCAGAACACCGTCTTCCTTTGGCTGATAGTCTAATTTATGCCACAGCTCAAGCGTATGAAGCAGAATTATTCACACAAGATGCTCATTTTGAAGGATTGCGAGGGGTGAAATATTTTTCTAAGGTTTGAACTGGTGAAAAATAGATTAAACTAAATTTTTTATAAACGCTCTTTTTTATACATTATAAAATGAATGATATTCGATGGCAGCAAAGATTTGATCAATTTAAAAAAGCATATCAGCTTTTAGAAGATACCGCTTCAGTTAAAAATCTTTCCGTGGCGGAACGAGCAGGTCTGATTCAGTTTTACGAAATGAGTATTGAATTAGCTTGGAAATTGCTCAAAGATTATTTGGAAGATCAAGGTTTTATTGGAATTAAAGGCCCAAAAGACGCAGTTAAAAAAGCATTTCAAGAAGGATATATCAAAGATGGTTTACTTTGGATGAAAGCTTTAGATGACAGGAACTTAACCGTTCACACGTACAATGAAAACATTGCAGAAACCGTAGCCGAATCAATTATAAACCACTATTTGCCATTACTTAAAGCATTAAAAGATGAATTTGACAACACTACAACAATCTGATATTGGACTTTCCGATGAAGAAATGCGATTACTTATCGAGGCATTAAATCGTTTCGGTCTAAAAGATGTTTTTGTATTCGGAAGTAGGGCAAAAAAAACACACAAACGCGGTTCTGATGTGGATTTAGCAATCTTCGATAATATGTCTAATGATCAAGCAAGAGAAATAGAGTATTGGTTAAATGAAGAAACACTATTACCCTATTATTTTGATGTGGTCTTGTATAATGAAAAGCTAGATTCTAATTTAAGAGAACATATTGATCGAGTTGGTTTGAGGCTTATTCTGTTAGGATGGGAGTTTTTTTAAGTAAAATTTAGTGTACTATAAAGTCGATTTTTATGTTTAAACACTATTTCAAATTGTGTGCAATCGCTGATTATTTTGTTGAAGAACACTTTTTTTAGTAAGCTCAAATTTGAATTATTTGGCTGTTTCTTATTTTCTCATTGGCAAATGATTGTATTATTTCGAAGATCTCTCCACTCGATTCGTTAAAGTGCAATACCTTGGGCTTGATTCTTTGGCTCATCTCTGGTCGAGATGACAGGGGATTTTTATAATAAAAATAGAAATAAAAAAAGTCATCCCGAGCGGAGTCGAGGGATCTTCCGTTTTATTACGGGTTGACTTAATAGCAATGCCATTTGCGTTGTGATTAATGTTTATTACTTCTTATTCATTTCGCATTTTATTTCGAAGATCTCTCCACTCGATTCGTTAAAGTGCAATACTTTGGGCTTGATTTTTTGGCTCATCTCCGGTCGAGATGACAAAAATTATTTACCATTCGAGTATCTTGTGGTTATGCTAGATAAAAATCGTATTTATCAGGAATATTCATTTGAATCGGATCGGATTCAAGGCTTGCAGCTACTTCGAAAAGTTGCCTACATTTTTCAGTTTATAAAAATTGGCTTAGAGTTTTTACTTCTCTCTTTGTTTTCATCGATGTTTCTATCCATTTTTCGCATATTTATGAATATTGAGAGTTACTTTGCTTATGGTATTATTGCATTTATAACTCTAATTCTATCGCTTATTATTTATTCGAATTTGAAAGATACCATTTTGGCGAAGATCGACCGAATTCTGCCTCAGGTCAAACTTTCTGATTCATCTCGAAAAAGTTTTGCTGTATTACTGCTAGTATTTATTCTTGGTCTTGCATGGGCAATATCATTTGCTACTTTTGATTCGGTCGATTTTACTAAAAATGGATTTAATTTTATACTAAGGTGGGCTCTTCATTTTCCGGTGCTTAGTGGAATAGGAATAATATCGGTAATTATGTCAATTCCCATTACTAAATATGAAGTTCAATATTCAGAGCGAATCGTAAGTTGGGTATTATCGAAATGGGATAGCAATTATAAAAAAAATGAGCGTCACAGATGGCCTGCGCTGAGTAAGTTATTTATATCTGGTGAAGAGTCACAAAAAGAAGCACATCCCGGTATAGATATTTTTGATTTAGAAAGAGCTTTCCCTTTATTCATTTTTGAATTTCATTCAGCTTCAATTGACGATTCTTACTCTTTTAAGAATGGGAATTTTGAATTAGAGCTTGCTGAGGCAGAATTTAAAACGAAACATGTTAATCAGCGTCCAGGAAAAACAGAAATTGAAATTAAGTCCATTTTTAAAGGGACAATTTTTGGAGCAAAAGTTTCTGATGAATCTGTATTTACTAAAATAAGCACACAACTAAATGCACCAACTTTTTTGGGGATTGATGCAAACGTGACTATTGAAACACAGAATGGCGTTAAACTTGCACTGATCGGAAATTTGAAATTAAAACAAATTCAAGAAATAAAATCTACAGTAGTTACAATTCAAAAATTGTGGAAGTCTGATGTTACATTAGTCTTGAATGATGGCTATCTCTATTTGCTACTCCATCAAACTCGAATTTTTATGGATTTAGCTTTTTCTGCATCCTTATTTAGTGATGAACCCGTAAAATTGCCAACTGAAACACTTGATGTTTTTTTAAAACTCTGCAAGAGCTTGAAAAGCTAGGAGAGGTTAAAAATAATTTCAAATAAGAAAAGTTTTTAGTAAAATTAAAAGACAAACTGATACTTATGAAAACTAAAGCTAAAAAAAGTACAAACATAATTTCGAAATCTAATCATACTGATTCTAATCAATTAAAAAGAGATGAGGAAAGTTGTGTGAATAAATTTAAAACAGAAATTGATTATTCTAATTCTTTCGTTAATACAAATGGTCTTTTAAATAAGAATAAGCGTTTGTTTTAAAGAAACAGTTTGATGTTTATGTTAATGAAAACTCAGAAAGTTCGGATGTATATCCCTATTTAATTATACTTCAAAATGTATTATTAAATCACCTTGAAACTATTGTAGTTGCTCCAATTGCCTTATCAAGTATTTTTATCTCAGCACTTCCCAAAATAACCATAACAACTGAAGTTTTAGGCAAAACAGCTGTAATTCTTCCTCATTTTATGTCCACAATCCAAAAGAATGAGCTAAAACAATTTGTTGAAAACAAAGAAGATTTACACTATGATATAGTTTCTGCAATTGATGTAATCTTTACTGGTTTTTAAAACTCTGCCAAAGCTTAGCAAATGACAGAGTTTCTTAATCGAATTTACTCAATACCTAAAAGGGTATCCTTAATTAGCATATCAACAACTGCTTTTGCAGATTTTTCTTCTTTGAAAACTCTTAATTGTCTTTCCGCTGAAGTTCCTTCAGTTAATATTTGATGAATGTGAGATACTTCATCACGGATTCCAAGATCATCAACTACGTCATCCACAAAAGTGAGTAATTCAAAGATGAGTTTTTTAGCATTGATTTCTTTCTTTTTACCAAAATCGATAAGTTTTCCTGTTAAACCATAACGAACAGCTCTCCATTTGTTTTCTTGAATCAGTTCTTTTCTGTATTCACGCCATTGCATGTTGTTTTTTCTAAGCTTAAGTAGTTTCGCAACTAAGGCGACTTTTAAGCCGCAAATAGCAATGGCATCTTCAACACGAGTACAAACATCACAAATTCTGAATTCTAAGGTCGGGTATCTTGGTGATAAACGAATATCCCAACGGATTTTTGTGGGCTCATCCATCGATTTTGTTGAAATGGCTACATCTAAATATTCTTGATAATCATTCCAGGAACGTAACGATGGTGGAATTCCTGAACGAGGAAAGCGTTCAAATATCACGCATCTGTATGATTTTAACCCTGTATCATGGCCTTCCCACATGGGTGAACTTGTTGAAAGCGCTAACAGGTGAGGGCAGAAATAACGCAATTGATTCATTAAATCGACACGTAATTCCTGATCTTCAATGCCGATATGCATGTGCATTCCACAAATAATAAGCTGACGAGCAAGAATCTGATTTTCTAATTCGATACCGTGGTAACGTTCATGTGATGTAATATTTTGTTGATCCCATTTTGAAAAAGGATGTGTTCCTGCTGCTATAATAGCCAAACCTCTTGAATTTGCTAAATCTGAAACTTCTTTACGAATATGAATCAATTGTAGATGAGCTTCTTGAAGGCTGTGGCAAACTGGAGTCCCAATTTCAACCTGACATTGCATCATTTCAGTAGAAATTAAATTCCCTAATCGTTTTTTCCCATCTTCAATTAAAGAAGCCGAAGCCGATGTTAATTCACCAGTTGTTGGGTCAACAATCATGTATTCTTCTTCAATACCAATTGTATAGTCATAGGTTGATTTAGCCATAAAGAATTGTTAAATGTGATTTAATTCCGATTGAAAACAACGTTTAATTTTGATGAAAAGCAAGACGTTTTCAAAATAATATTCTTAAAAAGGACTGTGAGTTGTATTTACTTACTATTATTTTACTTAAGCGATTCCATAATTTCTTGCATTTCGGGTTTTCTTAATTCCGCTTCAATATGCTTATACTCAGCTCTGAAAATTCCAATGCTTCGAGAACCAATGGTGTAAAATTCGTCATCAATATGCACATTAAAACCTCTACTTTGAAAACGATCAGCTATTTTGGTACGAATCATGTAATATTCGTTTCTAAGTTGCATAAACTTATGTTCCACGGAATTAAAAACAAATTTAAAATTAGTATTCCGCATAATTCCTTTATAAACAGAAGGTTCGTACTCTTTCGCATACTGAATATATTTTAAAATGTAATAGGTGAATTCCAAATAGGCATGCATGGTACTTTCATTGGTAGAAATGTAGTCGAGCCAATAATCAGGGGAAATTTGGTTTGTATCGTTATAATAATTATGCAGAAAAAAACTAGTTTTGGAATCGTGATAATAACAAACAAGTTCATTTAACAGTCCATAAATACCTTCATCTTGCGTGCTTGAATTTCCTTCTATATACGATTTATATCTAAACGTTTGCATTTTAGAAGGAATAGACCCTGTTAATTTTGAAGCTGGAAAAACAGGAGTTAATTTAACTGGAATCTGCTCCGTTTGGCTTAAATAATAAAAATGGTAGGTATCTTTTGGAGAAAGTCCATTTCTTAGCATGTAATCATAAGCCATAACTCGAATAAAACCATGGCTCATTTCATGTACAACACTTCCAAGGTCATCGATAATGGCTTTGTCCGTATCATTTTCAAAATATTCTGTAAAGTCTTTGTTTTCAGTAATATTGATAGTGTGCCCTGGAAATGTAAAGCGTTTTGGAGCCTGTTCATACAATTGAACAATTTCTAGACCTTCAGGATTGTACAAGCGTAAAAGTTCTAAGGCACGTTCATGCTGCTTTCGCTTCATTTCTAGGGTTTGCATTTTCAATAATGCTTTTTTAGACAAGTGCTGCGAGTTGGCACTATTTCCAAAAAGTGAACTTAAATAGATAAGCAATAAAACTAAAAAGCGCATGCTTTTTTTACGATTGGTGTTGGTAGCGTACTCTTAAATTGAGATAAGTATTTCAATATAGGTACTTCAAAATTATAAAATAGCGTTTAAATTTTTAAGATTTAGGATTAAATCTAATAGCTTCATCAGAAATTGAAGCTAGATAACCTTGTACAATCCAAAATGGGTAATTGAATTCGTCATGCTAATTTTCGCTTCGTAGCCCCTTTATTGAGCGTCAATGATACTAATTAATGTAAGCAAAGATAAATGATGTTGTTCTTTGTTTTTTCTTGTTTGATGCTAAATTTTTAACCATAATTCTTAACCTAAACTCAGGTAAATAATGAAAGAATCATCAAAGTACACGATTTAAATAGGCGTGCACCACAAACTCGATTTTTCGTTTTGAACCTAATTTATTTGAATTTGGTCTTCGTTTCTTAGCAAATTTCACTGGTTTATGCAAAATAAAGGTCATCCCATGCCCCGATACGATTCGTAGAACCACGAAGTGCTATCTCTGTCCAAACTTTTTTTAGGCCATAAGCTAGTTCTTTTGAATAGTTTAGTTCAAAGGCTGAGATGCTGGGTCGGAGCCCAGCATGACAAAATGACGTATGTGAAATAAGAACTATATGTTGCCTTTAGATTCTTGTTTTTATTTTTTGCAAAATTGAACCTTTTAAAAAATTAATAAACTTTACAAAAAGTCCAAGTCCGAATTTGAGTAATTTATTTGAATTAACTGTTTTAAAGGAAAGGGCAATTGGTAGAAAAACTCTAAATTAGTCACTAAGAAAAAACTTAAGTAAAAAAATAATAGGACTTTAAAGAACTTATAGGTTTACTTGAATACTGAAAGCAAACGTTCTACCACGATCGGGGAGATTTCCAATGCTAGTATGTCTTATTACATAAGAATCAAAAATATTTTGAACTTCTAGACTAAGTTTTGTTTTTAATTTGGGAAAAGACCAAAGTAGCTCAGAATGTATGAGTAGGAATGCACTCGACTCGTCTTCAACACTTAAGGTTTTAGCACTATTTCTTTGGGCTGCAGACCACTCAAATGTTGTAATAAAGGAACTGCTTTTCCATGAAAAATGAACTTTACTAACTCCGTTTAAAGGGGAAATAAAAGGCATATTTTCGTTCAAATCATCAAAAGTAGCTCTTGTGTAACTAATGCGATTATCAAACTCTAAATTTTTTGTTATCCAAAAAATAGCTCGAAAATCGAATCCGTAAAGTTTGGCTTTTCCGATAGTTGAATAGGTCATGAACGAATAGAAATCAGAACTGATTTTTGGAGCGGGAATCCCGGCAATATAATTGTTAAACGTTCGGTAATAAGGATTTAACTTTACATTAAGCGATTCGAAATTTGCTTGAAAATTGATTTCTTGAACCAAACTTTGTTCATTTTTTAAAAACGGATTTCCTTCGTAGAAAAACCCATCAGTATAATTATAGACATAATGAGAAAAGCGTTCATTGTGATTGGGATTTCGGATTCCGTAAGCAAGTATATACGAAATAGTAAACGGTTCATTTACTTGATAATGAACGGATGCTTGAGAAAGTAGTCCCACTCGTAAATCTTTCCTTACTTCTTTGGCATATAATTCTTCGAAATAAGAACGATAATTGGCATCAGTACTGATAATTGAATTCAAAGAAAGAGATTGATCAGTGCGTATTTGTAAGGTTGGTGTAAGTAATTTTTGCCAATGGAATCCAGATTTAACTTCTCTTGTGAAAACCTGTGAAAGATTATCGAGATACATCGGCTCAATTGTTGCGTCTAAAGGCTCCATCAGCATAAAACCATTTGCTTCTGACTGAATGAGTTCAATATTCAAATTTGTATTTCCATGAAATAAACCACTAAAATTCAGATTTCCGCCCATGGTTTCAGTTGTTCCTTCCATTGGCATGTACATGTTTTTCATAATATTACGTGAAGTCACATCTCTGGAATAATCATCCATTTTATGAACAACTTTGTTGTAATAATACATACCAGAAAATCCATGCCAACACTTTGATGGTTCTACAACTTGCCATTCTTGGCGAATCATGAAGGCTTTTGCACGAGTAGCATCCATCAATAAAACCGGAAAACCAACATTCCAAGCATCATCATAAATGAGATTGGTAGAAACTTGAATTTGATTAAATAGAAGTCTGTGATTAAGTGAGGTGTTGAGTTTTGAATATCCTGAGCCTGGTAATTCTCTAGCATTTCCGTCTGTAAAATCGTTCGCAGTTTTATTAGAAACCGTAAATCGCAAAGCCTGATTCTCTCCACCAATATTGCTTGAAGCTGTGAAAAAACGATAGGAATCAGGATAGCGAGCACCTGAACTAAATTGAACATCTTTTTGTAAATAACGTGCTTTTTGAGTTTTTAGATGTAAACCCGAATAGGAAGAACCTGATTCGGTTGCGGAATTAGCAGTGCGATTAAGTTCGATTTGAGATAAATTTCCAGTTTCTATGTAAGCTGTTGGCGGATCCATTTTGTCTGTGCAAGCCGAATACACTCGCATTCCATCAATAGAGACACTTATACGCTGGTCGCTCAAGCCTCGAATTACGGGTTCAAGCCCAAAAGCTCCACGTTGAATTAAATCAATACCTTCGATTAAACGTAATTGGTTTTCAACAGCTTGATTAATCGAAATATCATGGTAAGATTCTAGTTTTGCTTGTTGTTCTAATTGGCCAATAATTAAAATACTTTCACCGATTGTAGCCTGAGCATGTAGAAAAATGGTATTAGGAAAAGGAGCTAAAACGTGTTCAGTTTTATAGTTTAAATGACTCAAGGTAAGATGAGTATATTTTTCAGCAACAGTGATTTTTCCAGCGTTTGAACTTACTAAAACTCGTCCAGATTCTGTTAAGGCATAAACATCAGAAACAGGTTGTTTTGTGGATGAATCCACTAAAAATATCTCTTGTGTCTGCTGGAAAAAAAATAGGAAAAATAATAATCCAAGCATTTCTATTCTTATCTAAAGATTATTTGAGAACTTTTTAATGTCGAAAAAGTACCGCAACAAAAGACACATATTTTGGTTCTGGGTTAATGTAAAACGTATTATCTTTTGTGCGGTTTAAAAAATACTGAATGGCATAGTCGTGAAAATATCAATTTCACAAATTATGCTTCAGTTTGTTTCCATTATTGAGTCCACTCCAAAAAGTCAATTCTTTAGGTTTATACCCTTCCAAATACTACGAATTCGACGAATATTTTGCTAAAAACTATTTTTCGGAGTACGCTCATTATTTAGAAATTACATTCATGTTAAAAACAACATCTTTAGTGGTAGTTGGATCGGTGCCAAGGGTGACCGTTATTTGCCAATCACCACTCATACTATAACTAATTGATCCTTCAAACACACCATTTCCTTTTGCAGTAAGTTGTTCAAAAGGTGCGGAATGACCTTCTCCGGCTCCCATATCCATAAATGGATACATCGATAAGGCAAAATCATCGGTAGAGGGGAAGCTCATCATAGTCATTTTTTTATGAAGCATAAGTTTGACGGTATTTTTTCCAACGAAAGGTTCTACCGGACTCACCCAACTTACAAAATACTTGGTGTCGTTTATGGTCGCACTTTGTAAACGCCATGAGTTCGCAATATAAACAGGAAGGTCAGCTTCAATATGTTCGCGAGAACTTAAATAAGCATGAACTGAAATTGACCAAGTACCCATTTCTCCACTTGGCATTATAAAAACGGCATAAGTTTCAAAGGCACGATCCAAAGTATTAGATTTTGTAGGATTTCCTTTTGGGCATGAATGTTTCATAGTTGTCATGTCCATAATGGGACTAAACGTTACAGAATCGAGTTGAACACGCTCGTTTCCTTTAGAAACCGACCAATACAAGTTGTTATAGCCAGTTTCAAGTAATTTTTCAGATTCAAGTTGAACGGTAAAATCTCCACTTTTAACGGAGGAAATGGCGATGAGTTCGATATCTGAGTTCGTATTTGAGTTATTGTCTGAGCAGGAAGAAACGAATACAAGAAGTCCTGCAATCAATAAAAATGATAGTTTGCGAAGGTTTTTCATTTAGAGAAAAAGTCAATATGAAAGAGAATGGGTTAAGATTAAATTGTAATCCATGAATCAAACAAAATAAGACCTATTTTAAAATCATTTAATTAGTCTATCATTTAATTGCCCAAAAATTTAATTAAGGTGTAGAAAATTATTAGACAAGAACAATGTTCTGCAAACAAGTTCAATGAATTTATAATGTAGGTTTAAATGGAATTACGAATGAATTACCCTAAGATTAGGTTAAGATGTACACACATTTTCTAAGTAGAAAATTACTCAGTTAGTTCAACATACTGCATGTTGAATTGAGTGCATAAATAAGACAGAATGGTAAACGTTCTCTAGAACGAATATCCTTAACCTGAACGAAGGAATGTAATAAATTAGTGGATTAAACAAATTCAGGTGGTCTTAATACATCTGAAAGGTAGGCTGAATGTAGGAATGAGATTAAACTAGGTAAGGTTCGGGTCGAGTGTAAAAAAGGAGAACACAACGAAATAGCAGGAATACAAACGCGGATATCTAAAAAAGTAAAAGTTCCTTTTTCGTTGGTATGATTTCTATCATCAGGAGATGAAATTCCACATACTAACGTTTTATCAGAGTTTTCAGAATCGTCATGAATCTCACTAGGAAGGCAATAACAAGCATCGGCTCCAGCACTTGTACAGCAACAAATTTCGGCGCCATTACAACAGGCTTCACCCGAAAAGGTGTTACTAAAAATAGAGCTTGAAATTGGATACAACCACCAACCAGCAAGATTCCACACTAGTAGAACCAAAAAAAAAAGGGATACTATGGATTTAATTCTTCTCATCTATACCCTTCAAAGATAAGGAACTAAATCGGTAACGTACAGTAACATTTGATACAAAATGTAGATAGATTAAACCGAACAAAGATATCAAAAGCAAAACGCCAAGAACTATATATACCCATTGAAGAGAAAATGGAAGAACTGAACTATTGATCCATTGAAAAGCATCGAGTGTAAGTATGCAACCTTTTAAAAGAGCTGCTGCAAAAAAAAGTAACCAAAAACGTGTTAAACCGAATTGCGCGAACAAAATGACAGAACTTCCCCAGCTTAACAAAACAAAATGAGTAAAAGCGACCCGAAAACTATGAATATGATGAATCCATGGCTGAGCAAAGTCAAAAATTATAAATGAAATTGACAAAGTTTTAATCAAAAATAAACTTACAAACACTGTTTTTACAGAAGATAAAGATGAATTTTTGATGGCAAAATAGGATACAAGTAATCCCCCGATTACTAAAAAAGAACTTCCTCCATATACAAGACCATGCCACCAAGGTGACAGCTGTGTGTACATAAGACCTGGTGTAACGAAAACTGTTCCAATCGCAAGCAACGAAAAGCCTATTTTTGCGGGTAGTAGAAGCGTTGTGTCCTTAGAAAGAATTGCTAAAACGGCAAACGTTACCCAACCGTTAAATTGAAGATGTAAGAAAAAAGCAATCCAGGCCGTTAGCCATTCCAAGCCAAAACGAGCTGCGCCCCCAAGTGCCCACGGTCCGACCGTAGAGAGTAGGTACAATCCGATTGCAAGTGAGTTTAATATATTAACACCAAGTTGTAATTCTCGGCGATACAAATAGATAAGTATATAAGAGAAAATTATGAACAACGAAGAAAAAGTTATGGACCAAAGTGCATATCCCTCATAAAGAAATGCCGGAAACATGGCAATTATTGTGAAATGTAAAAGTAAAACCAACATTTTCGATGTAATGGTAAATGGAGCAGATTTTGGTAGCAATAGTCGCAATAAAATGGGAAATAACCACCCTAGCATGGCTAAGTGGGAATGTGCATGAATAGCAAATTTGGGGTTAAATAAAGCCCAATAGGGAATAACCCATTGTAACCGAATCCATATTCCGCTTAATAACGTCACCGATAAATAGATGAGTGCGGGAAAAGTGAAATAATTAAACAGAAGGGAAGTATTAGATTTCACAGAAAATAGTTTTACAGATTCAGGCTTAAGTTTTTGTTTTCTAATGTTGATGAATGATGTATTTTAAACGTGGCCAAATTCCCATCACAAAAAAAAGTATAGCTAAAAAAGGCGTAAGACGTATAAAAAAAGGCGCAAAGTTCGGTTCGAGGAAAAATCGGTATAGCCAATCGATTTGAGCAAATATAAAGCTGAGCCATGCTAACCAGGCGTAACCATATTTATCGGGGAAATCAGGACGTTTTGGCATAATCCACCAGGCTGTTCCTAAAACTAAGTTGATAATCCAGCCAATCCACATGCCCTCAGTGTGCAAATTTTTGAAATTCCAAATCCACATCCAACCGCCTGTAGCTTTTGAAATAAGTAGAATCAGCCCAATTGTTGAGGCAATTCCGAGTTGTATGAGTGACCAGCGAATGAAAAAAATACTAACGGTTGGCATATTATTCTTTCATCGAAATTTAATACGTTTCCACATTCCTATAATCGCCGCCATTGTGGCAATCCAAAGTAGTACACCAGAAAAAATCAACAAAGGAGAGAAAATATTAGGTATTCTTACTAAGTAATATTCGGAAACGAGCCGTAGCACAAGTCCGCTATTCAACGTTACATACGAAAGCCACCACAACCACATCGGCCCTTTGGGTAGTTCGTTGCTCCAACGAGGAAACATCCATATCCCGACACCAATAATCATTTGAGTGACCCAACCCAAACCAATACTGTGATGATAAGCCACACGAAAGGTGGGTTCGATCTGCTGAAAACCATAGAAAATCATGGAAATGACTAACCAAATAAATCCTGTTTTGATAAAAAATCGGGTAACAATTGGCATAGTAAATGTAAAAGGATGCAGTTAACCGATTATGTAGAGTAAAAAATGTAGAGTTTTATCTGCTTTTACGCAGTGAACTTTTCCAGCAGGAATTGAAATCCATGTGTTTACTTCCAATTGAATAGATTCTGTCTCCGTTTCAAAAAGGCCAGTTCCTGATAGTACATGCAAAACGGCTTGTTTTTTTGAAGAGTGATCGCTGAGTTCTTCACCTTCTGCAAATGAAAAAATCATGGCTTTGAAGTGATCAGCTTTGAAAAAGTTTCTTGAAATGGTAGTCTCTTTTTCAATCGTTTCAGGTATTGTAAGTTTGAAGTGAGTTAAATTTTGCATAAGTATATTATTAATAAATAAGATGTTAAAACCAGGCTTTAATTATAAATTTTTTAACTTGATTCCAGCTAAGAACTTCGCCGCCATAATCAGTAACAAATTTGTCCGCTTCAGGTGCAGATGTTAATCCTACCAATCCCAAACCCATAGGGCTACGAATTGAAGTACTACGAACAAAATGAACTTTTTTTAAAGGAATCCATTCCGCTTTAGGACCAAAATGAGTTACCCAACTTTGTTCAAGTTGAAATAAAGACTCATTTTTTATCGAATAGGCGGTCAAACATTCAATGGATTCGAAATAATGAGTCGAGTCGGCCATGTGCGTTTGACAAATAAACGGTTTTTGACTCAAGATCATAGTACAATTGGCACACACATCTGTCTCAAGATTTGGCTTTTTCGGACCTGATTCACAAGACACAATTAGAGCTAAAGTTAATAAAAACATTATATAGGATTTCATAAAAGTATTTTGTAGTGTTGTTTACGAATTAAGTTTAAAAAAACCAACGGATTATTATGTGTTTCTTGATAACTCAGCAATTGAAGTTTGCTCAAATGTTTCGGTGAGTTGATCCCGTAAAGGCTCCCATTTTTCATGGAATTCACAAGTATTTGGGTCGCCACATTTCGGAAAACCTAAGGCACAACGTGTAAATAGATGTTCACCATCGATAGCTAAAACTACATCTTTTACTCTTATTTCTTCTGGGTTACGATTGAGTAAGATTCCACCTTTTGCGCCTTTATACGAATTTAAAATACCTGCTTGTGTTAATGGTTGCAGAATTTTGGTCATAAAGGAAAAACCGATTTCCAAATCTTCATGTAATTTGGAAATTCGAACGGGTTCATTGGTAGTATCTTGAGCGATTAAAATTAGCGCACGGATGGCTAATTCGCAGGTTTTGGAGGTAATCATGCTTTACAAAATTTATTTAAGACTAATATAGCTTAATTTATGTAGTTTACAAAAGGAATCCTATATAGTAGTCTGAATTGCGAGTTTAGCTTAAACTGTTGTGCTTTGGTGTAAAAAATCCCAGCATTCACGTGGTGTAAAAATGCGAAGTTCTTTTACTGTTTTAGATAATGCTAATAAATCTTTGTCACCTGTGACTAAAATATCTGCTTTAGCTAAAAGTGCAGAAGCAAGCACCCATTCGTCATCAGAATCACGGATAGAATATTCAGTTTTTTGCTATGGAATTTTTTCAACATGAAATTGACTAAGCAGATTTATCGACTCCTCAATTATACTTAGAGGAACTTTAAATTTTAACAAAAATATTCTTCGTAATTCAATAAGGTTAAATTCACCAGTCTGAAGATTATGATGGGTTAGTATGAATTGAAAAAGTTCAGAACTAAACCCTTTTGATGATATTGCACTCACTAAAAAATTTGTGTCTGCAAATATTTTCATGAAATTTGTTGAATTATCTCCTCTTTAGACTCGAATCCTGCGACTTGTGCAAACGGTGTTATTTTTGATTGATTTGTTGAAAAGTTTCCACTGCGATTTGCCTTTTTACGGCATCTCGAATTAACTCACTCTTAGCTTTTCCAGTACTTTCGGCTTAAGTCGTAAGCATTTTGTTGAGTTCGGAATCAATTCGTCTAGTTATAGTCGCTTGCATTCGACGATAATTCTTTTAGTAAGTTTTCAATCTAAAAACTTAACAGAAAGTGGAACTTGAGAATTTGCTCATGATCCTAATTCATAACATCTGCTTCCATTTTAATAGCTTTAGGGAATAATATGTTATTTTCCAAATGTACATGTTTGTGCAAATCTTCCTGAAAAACAGCCAAGTGTTGAAAGAATACACGATAAGTTGTGCAGGCATCATCAGGTGGGGTAAAATTATTCGTAAGCTGTTGAATTTGTTCCATAATTCGCCCCGCTGAGTCGTGTTCATGTTTCATCATGCTAACGGGATTTATTACCGTGCCAAAAACTGGTTTCTCTATTTTTTGCGCCGTTGAATGGGCTAGTACTATTTCTTTGATGAATGGAAACAGGATGAGTTCTTCTTTTTGCATGTGTTCGGTCATTTCTGTTTCAATTTCCTGAAATAACGCTAAAATTTGAAGTAATTCAGGATGACGATCTCCGTGAACACGAGCCACTTTTTGAGCATAAAAACTCATTTCAGGTAGTGATTTTTTCACATAATCGTGATGTGTGTTCACAATATAATCAGCCAGAAAATTGAGTTCCCAACTGCTATAATTTTCCTGAGATGCACTTACTTTCGAAATGTTTTCAAGCTCCAACAAAAGTTGTTCTTCAGGGATTCCTTTTTTTTGACATGCTTTTTGAATAGAAATTCCGCCACCACAGCAAAAGTCAATTCCATATTTTCTGAATACAGAGGAAGCTTTATAATTGTATGCGACCCATTGGCCTACGGTTAATTCTTGTTTTGATTCCATGATACTATTAAGTATTGTGTTTATTGTTCTAATTAATTAAGTTCTTTTGAGATTTTACCCAATTCGATAAGTTTTGCAATCAATTCTTGATTATCAGCATTTAATCCACTTATCTGATGTACAAGATTTCCATTCAAATCAAATAAGGAAATAGTATTCGAATGCGAAAAATCTATGGGAGAAATTTGTTTGTATTTCACGCCTAAAATCATCGAAAATTGTCGGGTGTTTTCTTCGGTTCCTGTTAAAAAATGCCACTCTTTGCCATTTAGTTGATATTTTTTCAAATGTTCGGTTGTTTTTTCAGGCGTATCCACAAGTGGATCAATGCTTACAAATACAAAATTGGTGTAAGCTCTTAATTTTTCAGGAATTTGTTTGTTAATTAAACTCATATCGGCAGTCAAGCGAGGACAAGCCGCCTGACAACTCGTATAAATCATAACCATAACCGTTGGTTTTCCTCGAAAATCAGCTAATTTAACCGCTTTGCCATGTTGATTGACCCAATCGGCAGGAAGATTAAAAATGGATAATTCAGGGAGTGCCTCGTTTTGCGGAATTAAATAATCGTTAATATTAAATGCAGATTCTGTTTTCTTTTGGCAAGTACCGAGTATAATAAATGTAGCACTTAGGAGGATAAAATGTATGATTTTCATGATTCTTTCTCCGATTTTACACACCGGAATCCTAAATTTTGTACTGCAAAATGGGCTTTTAGACTTCCTTTAAAGGCGAATCGCATAAAAGCTGCATAATTCATTAAATCTGAGGCACCAACTGCCCCACCACCGCAAAATAGAGTATTGTTTGAGTCCACGTCGCCACGTGACTCACCCGTTAATAAAACGGAATTGAAGTCTTCAGTCCATTCCCAAACTAAACCATATAAATCGAACACACCCCAAAAGTTGGGTTCAGTTCTTCGAATAGATTGGGTAAATGTATTCGGAGTTTCATACCAAGAAAGAATCGAAACATTAAATAAGCTGTCTTTCCGTGCGTCTTTATTATCACGACTTGCCATCGCTACAAATTCCCACTCGTCGGTTGTGGGAAGACGTTTCCCTACACTTTTGGCATAAGCAGAGGCAGCAAACCAACTCACATTGGTTATCGGTGCATTAGGATTGAGATTTTTGCCTAACGTGGTATCCGATTCCCATGTTTTAAGATAGTTTTGATCTGCAAAAAGACGTAATACAGTAGATCTTCTCCATTCTGGATATGTTTTTACAAAGTCAAGAAATTCGGCATGAGTTACTGGAGTTTCATCCATAAAAAAGGAAGCAACAGTAACGAGTTGATTAGTAGTACCGAAAAGAGGAGCGAAAGCTCCTCCCTCGATTCGAGCCATCGGTTTCTGTGCCCTAACCGTTTGGGTAAAAACTAATAGCAAAATAAGCAGCAGAAAACGTGACATGATGGTTGATGACGAATTATAATTATTTGTTTCTTATTGATTTGACCATTTCAGGAGTAACTTCTTTTTTGGAGTTTCCCCAGCTTTGGTAAACATAAGTCAACACATTAGCAGCCTCTTCATCTGAAAGAACTTGACTAGGCATCACATTGTTGTATTTTTTACCGTTCACTATAACTTCACCTGTTAAGCCATGAAGAACGGCATTAATGGCACGATTTACATCAGTATTTAGATAATCCGAATTTGCAAGAGGTGGGAAAACTCCAGCCATTCCTTCACCATTTGGTTGATGGCAGGCAAAACAAGCGCGATCGTATATTTGTTTGCCGTATTTCATGCGTTCAGAAACAGAAGTTGCTTTGAGTTCAGTCACCGTTTTTTCGTCTGGCATATTTTGAATGGTTTGGCCCTCAGGTTGATAAATACCTTCCATTTGTTTTCCAGTATAAACGGTATGATTTTCTTCCCCATCAACATTAATTATTCCAATAGCGCCTTTGTTAAATGCGCGGAAAATGGAATGGTCAACCAAGATGAGTTTTCCAGGAACGTTGATTTCAAATTCTACAATAGTTGCACCACCAGCAGGAATTAAAGTTGTTTGAATGTTTTCATTAATTAAACTTCCGCCTTCAACATGCACTTTGTCGAAAATTTCACCGATTACGTGGAAAGAAGAAACGAGATTAGGTCCGCCGTTTCCAACAAATAAACGGATTTTTTCACCGACTTTGGCGGTTAGTGCGTTGTTGCCGGTTAATGCACCAACTGAGCCGTTAAATACAACATAATCAGCCGTTTCATCCACCGCTTTTCCCATGTCAAAAGGCTGAAGGCCGGGTTGTCCGTACTTACCTTTGGTGTAAAAATCACCCTGCATTACATAATATTCACGGTCAACAGGAGGTAAGCCACCCTCAGGTTCCACTAAAATTAAGCCGTACATACCGTTAGCAATGTGCATACCCACAGGAGCCGTAGCACAGTGATACACAAATATACCTTCGTTTAGCAATTTGAACGAGAACTGAACTTCATGACCAGGGGCAACAAAAGAAGATGAAGCGCCCCCCCCAGATCCTGTAACTGCATGTAAATCAATGTTGTGGGGCAATTTATTGTTGGGGTGATTCATCAAGTGAAACTCGATTTCATCGCCAACGCGTCCGCGGATAAATGAACCTGGTACGGTTCCGCCAAATGTCCAATAAATATACTCGACACCATCGGCCATAGTGCCTATGGTTTCAATAACTTCCATTTTAACGATTTGTTTGGTTGCTTCGCGGTTACCAACGGGTTTTGGAACGTTAGGAGGTGAAGTTAATTCGGCTTGAATGACTCCTTTAACAGGAATTTTAGTAGTATCCGTTTTTTTCGGTTTGGAGGGTTGCATACATGCTACTGTACTCATCAGCAACAGAAAAAGCGATTGTTTTAGTAGTGTAGTTGGTTTCATAAGAAAATGTGATAATGCCTTATTGGTTAAATATAATTTAGTAATTAGGAATATTAATTCCTAATTACTAAAGGTATTTTTATCTTTAGAAGTCTTTTTTTTTTGGAAGTGAACCCAAAAGAAGAGAATAGACAAGGATTTTATATTACCATAAGTTATCGATATTGTTTAAAATAGGTGTTTTTTTTTGGGAGGTTATTTTTAAATCGGATAAAAATGAGAGGTTTTTCGGCAACTAATTTTTGACATAATCACTCAAAAATATTGCGTATTTCTCGAAGTTAAATTATCGAAACTTTCAAAAAATGCAAGTTTCGATAATTCTAAAATAACTCTTAAGCGGTAAATCTTGCTTTGATGGAATCAACTGTTGCGTAAACAATTGGCACTAAATACACGGTGAGCATAAGAGAAGAGGTGAGTCCACCGATAATTACCCAAGCTAGGCCGTTTTTCCACTCACTTGCTGTTCCACTTGCTAGTGCAATTGGCATCATTCCGATTATCATGGAAATTGTTGTCATCAAAATGGGACGCATTCTTGTTTTTCCGGCTTCAATAAGCGCATCTATATAATGTAGGCCTTCTGCTTTTCGCTGATTGGTGAAATCCACAATCAAAATGGCGTTTTTGGCAACCAAACCCATCAACATGATTAATCCGAGTAAGGTGAACACACTCAAATTGCTGATGTTCAGATTCAAGGCTAATAACGCACCAATGATGGCAACGGGAATGGAAAATAACACCACAAAAGGATACACGTAGCTGTCGTAAAGCGCAACCATGATGAGGTAAATTAATATAAAGGAGATGACTAAAACCGAACCGAGCGCAGAAAAACTGTCGTTTTGGCGTTTGATATCACTTCCCCATTGCAATAAAACTCCTTCGGGTAGCGGATTGTTTTTTAACCAGAAAGTTAATTCACCAGCTACCGTTCCCGAAGGACGTCCCAATGCATCGGAAGTAATCGTTATGGCCGATTGACGGTCGCGACGTTCGAGCAGTGAAGGACTTGTTCCACGTTTGACTTCCGCAAATTGTTGTAATTGAACAGGTTGACCCATTCCGTTTACGAAAGTGAACTGAGCTAATTTTTGAGCATCTTCCCGAAAACTTGGATCAACCCAAACACGAATCGGATATTCTACACCATTTTCGGTTAAGCTTGCATCGTCGTTGCCCGTTAAGGCTGTTCGCAATGTTGCGCCCACAACGGCGGTTTGTAAACCTAATTGCTGCATTTTTTTTCTGTCAGGATATATTTGTAATTCCGGTGTGGTACTCTCGGTTGAAATCGTAACATTATCTGCGCCAGGAATTTGTTGTAAAACGGATTTTAATTCCTGAGCTGTTTTCGCCAATATTTCTGAATTAGAACCGCTTAAAGTCAGTTCAATTGGAGTTGAACGAGGAACGAGACCAAGGGTAGCCATCGAAATTTTTACGCCGGCAAATTCTTGATACATCGCCTCACGAATGTGTTGCATAAATTGTTCGGATTCTTTGAAACCCCGTTCTTCTGCCGGTTTTAGTTGGACAGTTAATTCTGTTTTATAAGCTGAGCCAATTCCAAGACTTCCCATTCCTGAACTTGGTCCGCCGATATTGGCAAAAACTGTAGCCACTTCATCTTGTTGCAATAAAAATTGCTCGATTTTTTGACTTCGAATGGCATTTTCTCGTAATGTAGTGTACGCATCATATTCCAGATTCATCCGAAATTTTCCCTGATCGCCTGTTGCAATGAGTTCCTGACCAATAATTCCCATTTTCAAGATGGCTACGGTTAATCCATACAACATAAAAATACCGATTACGGTGATTAATTTATGATGTAACACCCACGTTAATTGTTTTCCATACCAGTGCGTAAAACTTTCAATTTGATGTTCAAACCACAGCAAAAACCGATTGAAAAAATTCGTGGGTTGTAAATCTTCCGCTTTTCCAATTCGTGACGCCATCCAAGGAGTTAAGGTAAATCCAACCAACAAAGAGGTGAGCGTTGAAGTTATAACTACCACAGAAAACTGTTGAAGCATATCGGCCACAGAGACTTGCAGGAATAAAATAGGCAAGAAAACGACCACATCCACAAGTGTGATAGAAATCGCGGAAAACCCAATTTCCATACGTCCAACTAAAGCGGCTTCTCTGCGGTTTTTTTTCATATCGAGGTGACGCTGAATATTTTCAAGAACCACGGTTGCGTCATCCACCAAAATTCCAACGATTAGCGACATGGCTAACAGTGTCATTAAATTCAGCGTAAAATTGAGTATCCACATCACAGCAAAAGCGGTAATCAGCGAAGTTGGAATGGCAACAATTACAATCAAAGAATTTCGATAACTGTGTAAAAACAGTAACATAACAGCTGAAACTAAAATTACGGCCAAAATTAAATCATACACAACAGAGTTAACGGCTGCAATCGTATTATCGGTGGTGTTATCGGCAATCGTGAATATTAATCCCTCTGAGTGATACCGATTTCCCATTTCTACTAATTTGCCCTGAACAGCTTGAGCAACATCGACGGAATTGGCATCTCGCTGTTTTTTAATGAGTAATCCAATTCCTTCTTTCCCATTAAATCGACTTATCGAGCTTGGTTCCGCAATAGCATCAACTACCGTAGCAACATCGCCTAAATAGACCGGTTCGCCAGGACGAGGCATTGACAATAGAACGTTTTTGATGGATTGGAGATCTTCAAACTTCGCAATAAGCCGAACGGAATTACTTTCGGTTTCCGTTTTCACTGAACCTGCGGGAATATCTAATCCACCCCGAAGTAAGGCTTCGTTTATTTGAAGCAAATTCAGTTTGTAAAGAGCTAATTTTTCTGGATTTATTAGCAACTGAATTTCACGTTGTACACCACCAAGCAAAGTAATTTCAGCCACACCTTTGGTTTGTTGCAACTGAGGAACAATTTCATCGGACATTAACTGATAGAACTCGATATCGGAAAGTGAACTTTCGGCACTGATGGAAAGCATTGGCAAATCGTTTGGTGAAATACTTGTCATTTCTGGTGGATCAACCGCTGCGGGCAAATCCTTTAAACTATTGTTAATAAATCGCTGTGCATCTTGCATTGCAGTTCCTAAATCACTGCCATGAACCAAATTCACAATCACAATAGAAGCATTTGGCAAACTTTTGGTAACGATATAATCTACACCTTCAAGATTAGATAAGGCATCTTCTAAAATACGTGAAACAGATGTTTCAACTTCAGAAGGTTCGGCGCCGGGATAACGAGTTTTAATGGTAATTACCTGTTGATCAAAATCGGGCATGAGTTCATAACTCAAATTCATAAATCCGATGATGCCTAGAAGTGTAAATAAACTAAATAAAACAACGATCAACGAGGGTCTTTTGATGGAAATTTCGGTGATATTCATAGCATTACCTCTGTGTTTGGGATGTGTTTTTACCGGAAATTTGAACCAATGCGCCATCATATAAATGAACCAATCCGCCAACTACTATATCATCACCTTGATTAAGCCCTGATGTAATCAAAATTTCTTTTCCGTTATGTTCTATAAACTGAATGGGTGATTTGTAGGCTTTCCCATCAATAATGGTATAAACTAATGGATTTTCAACGGAGCCTAAAAGGGCGCGGGCAGGAATTTTCAGAATCGGTTTATCATTCTGAATCTGAATGTTTATACGACCAAACATGCCCGATTTTAATGAGTTTTCGGTCGAGTTTTTGACTTCCACTTGAACCGTATATTGATTACTCATTCCTGCTTTTGCATTGGTAAACAATGGTTTAGCAGAAAATGACAGATCAGGAAAAACATCGGCTGTTACCGAAAGTGAATGACTGTCGTTTATAAATCCCAAATCCTGCTCACTACTTTGAAAGGTGAAGCGCAAGGTTTCCATATCACTCAGAATAAAAACCGGCATTCCAGGCGCTGCAAAACTTCCGGTTTCAGTCAGTTTTTGTGTAATTATGCCATCAAAGGGCGCTCTAAGAGTAGTTTTGCTAAGCTGTTCCTGTATTGTTTTTACCTGGATTTCAGCAGATTCTACGGCATTTTGCATTTTTTCAAGCTGAACTTTTTGAACGGCTTGTTGTTCTGCAAGTGTTTCGGTTCGTTTCAAATCAGCTTGTAAGCTTTTGTGTTGAATTTGGGCTGCTTGTAATTGCAGATTTAGTAGCGATTGATCGAGTTGCAGCAAAACTTGTCCCTTTTTCACGGATTGACCCACATCAACGCTGACGGAAAGGACTTTTCCTTGAATATCTACACTTAGTTTGGATTCTTTTCCTGCTTCAAATTGACCACGAAACACGTGCTTGGTGGATTCATTCGAGCGTTGAACGCTCACAACATCCACTAAAATGGGAAAATCGGGATTATAGTGATACACTCGGGCCTGTGCTAATTGTTTGTTTGAAACGAGTTTAAAGCTGATTAAGGCTAATAGGGTAAATGCGATTATATAAGTGAAAATCGTTTTCATTGAGGGTCTCCCAGTAAATTTCCTGATATATGTTTTATTTCCAACTCGGCTTTTACCAAGGCCACAAGTTGCTGAATATGTGTTTGTTGAGCTTTTTGAAGGGCAGAATTGGCCAAAAGCACATCTCGAAGGGCAGAAACCCCTTGTTCAAATTCAAGTTGCGTTTGTGTGTAAACCGATTCGGCCAATTCGATGTGCTGCAAAGCTGTTTTTACTTGCGATTGAGCCAAGGCAAAGGCAAATCGAGCCTGTTGAAGTTGAGCCGATTGGGCATCAACCAATAGTTCCTGTTGAAGTTGAGTCTGTTTTAACTCAATTTTTTTTTGAGTTGATTTTCGAACTGAACTTAAGCCGGTGAACATATTCACTTGGGTTTTTACACCGACAAAACTGAGCGGATAAAAATTCAAAAACTCATTGGGTGACTCATTATATCCGAATCCAGTTGTTCCATAACTTCCAAAAAGAGAAAGTGAAGGTAAACGTGACCATTTAATGGTGTTCAGTTCCGAACGAATGAGCGATTGCTGAATTTCCGTAATTTGAAAGTCAACAGGCGGTAGTGTTGTTTCTGATTCATGGGATGGCGAAATAATTTCGGCATCAAGCTCAATAATTCGGTTTTCAGTCCAACCAAATTGGAGTTTTAGCAACGACAATACCTGTTTTTCAGCTTGTTCTAACTGAAGCAAGGCATCACGCAGTTGTGCGGTTTGCAATTGAATTTGTCCCAAATCGGTTTCTTTAGCCAAACCCTGATCAAACACAGATTGGGTAAGCTGTTCCAATGTTATCGCGTTTCCTAGATTTTTTTTGGTGATTTCTTTTTGATAGGCAATAAGTTGAGCCTGACGATATAAATTGGCGGTTTCCAAATATACTTGCTCTTTGGTCTTTTTCAGTTGCAAATGGCTCAAATCTTCAGCAAGGGAAGTCGCCCGAATAGCGCCCCAAATCTGAGGTTGATACAAGGGTAATTGCAATTGAACAGAAGCCTGAATGTTATGAGGAACACCAAATTGAACTTCTTTGAACACGCCAGCCGGTCCACCAAAAGCCGACTGCGGCATCAGATTAAACGGTAATTCGGTGAAATATTTGTACTCTGCCGATGCGGAAAGCTGTGGCAATAACATACCAACCGCTTCTTTATGTTTTTCCTGTTGCATCTGAACGCCCAAACTTGCCGCTTGAATCCGTTTATTGTGGTATAGGGCACTGTCAATAGCTTGTTCATAAGTCAATGTTTGAGCTTGTAATACATTCACCGAAGCGCTAGTTAGGAATAAAAATAAGTGAATATTCACTAACTTGTATAGCCATTTTTTTTTACATCCGTTTTCCGTTTTATTTTTTAGCAGTGAGAAATTCGAGTCTTGTGGAGACTCGAATTTGTACAGAGAATGATTAATGAGCGATTTCATAAGAATCTCCCTTATCTTGTTTAATCACTTTAAGAGCAAGCCAATATAAAACAAAGGTTAAACTGCCTCTGAATGCTAAAGCCTGAAACGTTTTTAATTCATACAATCCACCGAAGAATGCGTGAAATGCAAGGTATCCAATTCCAAACAGGATGAGAATGGATGCAAACAGCAGGGGTTGTGCTGCCCATGATTTTTGCTTAATTAAACCGTAAACGCTTGACAGATAAAGCCATGATGCAATAAAGTTTACGACGATAATGCCCCAAACAAAGTTTCCTTCTGCTTCCCGAATTCCGAATAAATCGAAAAATATGGAAGTGGTTAGGAAAAGTGTAAGCGCTGCAAATGAAGAAATAACAGTAAGTAAAGTGGTTTTTAAGAAGGTTTTCATGAGGATTTTGTCCGTATTAAAGTGAGTAAAGATTCAATCATATTGTCGCCGTGCCGAACCAAATCGAATTCGAAGTGAGCAAGACGCCATTTAAACATAAACAGGCGAAAAGCGCCCATTACAACGTGCATTAATTCTTCAGTTGTGATAGCATTCGTGAATGTGCCACTTTGCTGACCCAACATCAAAATAGGCATTAAGACCGCCATTTTATTGCTCAATAAGCGTGAAATAGCTTCGTTTATGCGGTTCGTTTCTTCCATAAGTCCGTCTGAAAAAACGGCTACCACAAAATGTGGGTTCTCATTGAAAAACTGCAACTGATTGCGGAACAATGCTTTAAATTTGTCCTGAGGATGTTCATAAACAGAAATAGAATACTCCACTCGTTCAGATATACTGCTAGCCAAATAATTGAGTAATGCCAGAATAATTTCTTCCCGACTTGAGAAATGACGATATAATGCCGCCTCTGAAAACTTCATTTCTTTTGCCAAATTCTTTATAGTTAATCCACTTACACCAGATGCGGACAGGATTTTTCCAGCAGCTTCGATGATTTCAAGTTGACGGTCAGAGATGCTTTGATGGGTAATTGTTGTCATAATTTAGTTAGTTAGTGTTTACTTACAATATAAGTCGAAAAATAATGATTTGCAATACCTGTCGTCTTTTATTTTTTTAAAGATTCAACCAGCGGTTTTTAATTCCCATTTTTATAGCTTCGGTTTTGGAATTCACTTCTAATTTGCCATAAATATTCATCATGTGTTTGCGAACGGTATGAAAACTCACAAATAATTTATCTGCTATTTGTTGGGCATTATCACCTTCAGCAAGTAACTGTAAAACTTCTAATTCTCTTGAAGATAAAACTGAATCTTCATTTTGAATTGAGGGGCCGCCTTTTTTGATTAAGTCCAAAGCTTTCCGTGCCATTCTTTGAGTGAATGGTAAAGCGCCAAACTCTTTAACCATTTTTAAATGATGACTTATGGTTTCAATGGCATCTTCTTTAAGAAAATATCCCGATGCTCCAGCTTGAATGGACTGATATAAGGTAAATTCATCATCGAGCACAGAAAACATGATACATTGAATGGACGGCGCTACGGCTTTGATTTGTCTTACCGTTTCTACTCCACTCAAGCCTGGCATCTGCACATCAACCAAGGCGAAATCTGGAATTTCAGAAAAATTGGGTAGCGAGGATATACATTCTTCCCCACTTCTAAAACAATAGACAAGGTCTATAAAATCAATATAATGGAATTCTTCAATCAAAGATTTGAGCTGTGTGCTGTTGTCTTCTATAACCATTAACGTAATCATATCTCGAAAATGACTCACTTCTCATAAAAAAGCAATACTTCATTTGAAGTATTATAATATGGGGATCTTTAGAATGATACTTGTTCCTGAATCGGATTTACTTTGAATCTCCAATTCACTTTGAATAAGTTTGGCGCGTTCTGAGATATGTTTAAGCCCATACTGTGTTGATTGCTGCCTTTGATGGATATCAAATCCAACACCAAAATCCTGAATGGAAATAGTCCAACTTTGTTTTTTTGACTCAATACTTATTTTTAAACGATTAGATTTACTGTATTTAATGGCATTGGTGATGGCTTCTTCAATGATTCGCTGCAATTGAATGTGCTGAATGGGTGTGATCACAGGATTAGAATGAAGTTCAACATTAAAATCCAAGGCGATTTCGGTGTTCATAAGTAATCGGTTGCAGAGTTGTTCTACTCGGCTTGTGTATTCTTTAAAGTGAATGGTTTCCGATTTTAACGCCCAAATGGTTTCACGCAGTTGCTCGAGCGAAAATTGGGCCATTTCTTTGGCAGTACTTAAACGCTTATTTTGCATTGTTTCTGCGCCGGCTGCATTCAACTGTCTGATGATTAAACTGAGTTGGGTTCCGATAGAATCATGTAAATCTCTAGATAAATGTTCGCGCTCACGGAATTGAATTTGTTCTTTTCTAAGAGTAATAACTTTTTTCTGTAAGATAGTTTAACCGTTTGTTGAATTAGTATAACGAGAATAAATAGAATAGTAAATCCTGTAACCACTTTAAAAAATAAGGTATTATACCAATAGGTAACTACTTCAAAAGTTCCTACTTTTTGAATAGAAAAGGACAAGTTGTAAGGATTTATACGCCTGATTTCAAGAGTATGAATGCCATTTTTTGCAGTACTAATCCTAATGGGTTGAGAACCGTCTTTATTAGAAATCCATTCAGTGTCAGGTAAAATGCGGTAGTCAAGTTTTGAGTTAGTTGAGCAAAAAGGTGAAAATCCAAGCCAAAATTGAAGTGTAGTTCCAGATTCAAAGGAGATAAAATCATGTTTAAGTTTAAGGTAGCTCATGTTCTCTTTAAACGATTGACCTTTCGTGTGAAAAGACATTTTTGAGACATAAGTATTTCCAAATAAATCACTGAGGTTTTTCCAGTTTTTCCTGTTTATGAGTATAGCCCCATTTGCCCCACAAAACGAGAACATTTCATTCCCATAGCTGTTTGATCCATTTTGATTTGCATTGGTATTTAGATAATAGCTGTCGTTTGTCAAGGTTACCATTGTTTGAAAAGAATGGTCGCTATAAATAAGGCCTCTGTTTGTTGGAATCCAGAATGTTGAGGAGTCAGCTTGCAAAACGTTATAAATGCTTCCATTTGGTAAGCCGTTTTCCATACCAATATGCAAGGTGTCTTTTTCTGTTATTCGATAAATTCCTTTTCCAAAACTGGAAATCCAAATCGAATTTGGGTCAAAACTACTTACATTCATCAGCGCTGTTGGGCCAAGTTTTACTAACTTTTCGACTGGATCTAAAATGGCACGTATTGGTCCACCTAAGATGTTTGAGCTATAAATCCCATTGGATGTCGAAAAATAAAAATACCCGTTTATATGATTTTGTTTAGCATTTTAAACAATTGATTTTCCTTTCCAAAAATCTGGTTCCCATTCAATAAATTGTCTTCCATTTTGAATCAATACTCGTTCAAATCCCGACCAAATTAAATGTCCCTGAACTTCAGAAACCGAGTATAATCGATTCTCATTGCTTACTGATTGAACGATTTTAGCTTCTAGAGTGACAGGATTAAATTCAATAATTCCTTTTTTGTACCAATTCAAATAATAGTTTCCATGATAGTAGGCAACATCTACAATCGAACTCGCTTGAGTTTCTCCTTTTATTCGATGAACAGAATGTATATAAGGTAAGAGCAAATCCCATTCATTTAATGAATCAATGGAATGAGTGAATTGGAAAAAATAGGCAGACATATCGGTGGTTAAAACCGCTGCTGTAAAATCTGGATTAAAAGTAAAAGACCAAGTATTGGAGTTGATTTCATCCACATCCACGACATCGGTTATCGTGATGGTTTTAAAAACCCACTGACGATTGTCTAAAACATGAATCCCATTTCGTAAATCAGGAATCCAAAGTTGATTGTAGGTATCTAAGGTTGGGTGATAGGGTTCTTTAACGGGCGAAATATTCAAATCAATCGCATTGCTTCTTGTGGGAATTAGTGAATATTCACCTTTATGGTTGGGTTGAACTAAAGCCAAAAAGTTGTCGCCAGTTATCCAAAACGATCCGTTTGGAAGTTCAAGCCCTCTTGATTGCAACCGTTTGATGGGTGTGATTCTGGAATCAGTGATTAGTTTTGATAGAAAAGGTTCTCTATCTCGTTCAATCCGAAAGAGGAATAAATCAGCTCCTTTTTTTACAAGTAATTGATTCGATGTAAGGTGTCCGATAAGTTCAGCTTCAAATAATAATGGAGGTAACACATAGCTTTTTTGGATGAATCCTTTTCCGTGTTGATAAATCAGTTTATGGAATGAATTTTCGTAAAAAAAGAAAAGCGAATCCGCAGTTGGAAAAGCAAATGAAGATTGATTATTCAACTCAATGGGAAACACTCTAGATACGGAGTCTAAAATCGAACCATGAGCATCCCAAACGGTAAAAGTATGTAAAGAAATCCCGCTCACATAATTGGTTCCTGCTTTTAACTCGGCGTACGATTGCAGATATGCCACCGTATCCACTTGGTTCATCGTATTTTTGTCAAATCGAGCGATTCCGGTTTGAGTGCTAACCCAAAGCTGATTATCTAATGATGTAATTGTAAAACAGGCATTATCGTGAAGAGATTGTTGATTCCCACTTTGATGCTGAAATAGTTCGTAACGAATACCATCGAATCGTACAAAACCGTCTTGTGTGGCAATCCAAATCAGGTCATCTTCATCTTGATACAGTTCAAAAACGGCATTTATGGGTAATTCTCGACCCGAAGACAATTGCCGAAAAGTAGCCGTATGTTTAGTCTTAACGGTTAACGAAGAAACAGAAACTTGCCAGTAGCTAAATAAAAATAGGAATAATAACGAAATCAAGACGCGGTAGTTCTACACCTGTTTTTCAGAGAAAATAGTAGTACTTGGGCAAAATGGTAAATGAAAAAAAGATTTTAATGAAAAATACAGCAAATGAGTAATGGCTTGATTAACTCATAGAACTTAAGTTTTGGTTAACCTCAAACTCAAAAGATAGTTATGAAGCTCTTAAAAAAAGTATCGATTTTTTTAGTTGTTGTGCTGATTCATTCCTGCGGTGGTCTAGATCATTTTCAACGGGCAGAGTACCAGATTATGGTTGGTAAAATGGCAACGAAATCTAAAACTTTCAAAGATATAGGCAAATCTGTCGGTGAAATCGAAGTCACAGATTCTCAATCAAGTTCAAGTAATGACACTGGTAAAGGAACTACTATTTATACAGAAAAAAAACAAGGAACTCCCGTTTTTATCAAAAATTTGGAACGTCTAAAAGTAATTACACGAGTTAACTATTATTATCAATATCAAGGGCTAACAAGTAGTAACTATACGTATTGGATTGATGTATTTGAGGGAGGAAATAGAAAATGAGACGATACTTGATTTTATTAGTCCTCAGTTTTTTGATGAGTTCCTGTGCCAGTTACGAATATTTGCACAAAGCAACGGTTAATGAAAACAATTACCCCATATCTATGTCAGGACAGTTGTTTGATGAAAAACTTGAACCCATAATTACCACAGAAAATATGAAAGTGGGCGAATTGAAAATCAAAAAATCGATTTGGAATTTGGGTACAGGGACGTATCCATTAGGTAAAACACGGTTTGATTTCTCCGATGAAATCAATGCTCAAGTTCAAAAAGTTGGTAGAAATGCTGTAATCTATTTTAAAATAGACAGCGAAATTTCATTTGTTTCTGTGCTTTCATGGACTACGGGCTATATTGCATCCTTAACGTTCCATCTTTTATCCGTATCAGATATAGGGTACTTTGAAAGTGCAACTAATGGTTTAGTTTTTAACGCGCTAGGAATCGGTATTAATCACATTACGCCCGGATACAACACCATTGAAGTAACAGGTACAATCGTAAATGTGCCTGAAAAGTACTGGAATAATTAATACTCAAAATCATGAAACAGCTATTTATTACAGTTATAACTTTTTTAATAATTCAAAATCCAATTTTTGCCCAATTCACTAAAGTCGAAAACCCTGAAAACTACTATTTAGGGTATTTAGGAGTGGTTAAACATCGCGATACCTTATTTACTACAACTGCAATTGCAACTGGATTTGATAATGAGGGTGTAAAAATATATTTCTCCATTGATGATGGAACAACATGGCAGGAAGTTGTCCCCAAAAGCGGATTAAGCAACCGCAAATTAGAAATCACTGCACCTTCTGCTTTGTATGGTTCCGATACGTTTTTGGGCTTAGCCATGCGAAGAGTTGTTTTGTTTTCAACCGATGCTGGAAAAAATTGGCTTAATCAAACAGCTTTAGCTTCAACAACAGATGAAAATCGAGGACGATTTTTTGCAGAAATCGATAATGTCGTTTTAGCTGGAACTGCTCATGAAACAAATAATGGCGGAACCGGAATCTATCGAAAAGAAGGGGATGGCGATTGGCAATTGATTACCGAAGGACTCGATGCCAATGAACCTAATGGAGCACCTAATGCTGTTCAGCTCGAAACAGATGGCACTCGTGTTTTTCTCTCAGCTTCCGATGGATTTTATATATCAGATGATAAAGGTCTTAGCTACAACAGAACTGTGGTTAATTCCATAAAAAATAGATTCGCTCGTAAAGGAAATCTCATTTTGGCCGATGGAACGGGTGGCTCAAATCGAGATTTTGGTTTCTGGAAATCAGAAGACAATGGTGAAACCTTTACAGAAGTCATATCCGTTGAACAATTACCAGAAGGGATTATATTTCGTCCCGGAATAAAAGCTTTAGTTTCTGATGGGACCCGTTTTTTTATGGGAATTTCTGCAAATTCCTTTTTTAATAATTCCGTTGACGGTGGGGTTTGGATGTCGTCGGATGATGGAAATACATGGACTCGAATCGGTCTCCAAGGCTCAACTGTAACGAATTTATTCATTTCTGATAACCGATTATTTGCATCAGTAACCGAAAATTATGGTGATGATCTTGGTTTATATTACATGGAACTCGAAGAAATGAACACTTCGGCAGAAACGGATACACAACCAATAACACATTTCGAGTTGTATCAAAACTATCCGAATCCATTCAACCCAAGCACTTCCATTCAATTTTCATTGATTCATGCTTCTCATGTAAAGCTACAGATATTTAATTTGCTGGGACAAAACGTAGCTACACTTGTTAAGGGAACCCATTCAGCAGGAAAGCATACGGTCTGGTTTGACGCAAGTGGATTGAGTTCTGGAATTTATTACTATACCTTGACTACTGAACTAGGTTTCATCACAAAAACAATGAGCTTAATCAAATAGGTTAACGTACATGGAAGGTAAAACGCTGGGGAGTTTATTAGGGGATCCTTAAGGGGATAACTTTCATGTACATTTTTACTTGAAGAAAGGGTTTGAGATCATTCTCAAGCTCTTTTTTTAGTTTAAACCATGAAACTGAATCTAAAACCCAATTTGTAAACCTATTTTTACATAAGATACTGTTTCCATTATGCTTGAGATATGTCCAAGTTCGGAAATCAGCTCAATTCCTTTATTGAGACGTTTATTCGAACGCCAGAACAAAACTGCATTAAAACAAGCAGAAATACGCCTTGAATAGCCACCGCAGTACCGAATTTTCGCGTTTGTTCCGATTTCCCCCAATAATTCATTTATAGGCCAGTGCTCACATAAGCCACATCTAAACCCGTAATTATGGCCAAAATCTGATTAAATGCTATCTCACTATTCAGGTATTCGGATAAGGAGTTTAATTCACTTTTTGCTAAATACAAAGCAAATCCCGCAATCCCCGCATTAATTACCGCCTAACTTGAATGCATCAAGGCTTGATCGTACTCTTTGTTAAGTGCTAAAATTCCACTCCCTGTAAGAGAAACTGCGCTCCAGCCCAATAATATCTGCATGGCTCGTTGTTCTTCCGAACGGAATGCACGCACTTGTGCTTCCAGCGTTTGTTGAGCTTGTAAAAGACTAGGTGTCAAAAAAAGGGTTGTGAGTACAAGTAATAATCCTAACAAAACAGAGCGAAAGTTCCTGAGTTTGGGCTTTTTTGAAGTTCAGTGCTAACGTGAAAATTACAAAGCAATCGGGAAAATGGTTAATAACCTGAGTTCGAGTTAAGAATTAATACACTAATTTTAGTCAAAAACTAGAATAATCAAGGAAGAACGCCATTTGCTTATTGCTCCTTTTTTAATATACAATTAAGCACAGATACTGGGTCTTGGCCAAGCATGACGAAATTTAGTTTTTGTTTATTTAACATTAAGTTTTATCTCGAACTTGGGTTAAAGGTGGATTTGATTCAATGTTCTAAAGAACTCTACCAATAGATCAAATGTTAAGATTTTGTGAACAGTTTAATTATAACATTTAATACTCTTTATTATTATTTAAAATAAGAGTACATTAGCTTATAATGATTAGGAGGAACTAGTGTTAAAAAAAAGAGTATTTACGTTCATTCCGCCACCTGCTTGGCGCTTTCCAGTAGGAGTGTTACTTATTAGTTTTGTTGTAATTGGGCTTTATACGGCAGTAATCTCAAATGCAACCGCTTATTTGTCAGACGATCCTCAAGCTTGTGTAAATTGCCATGTTATGACTCCACAGTATCTTACATGGAAACATAGTTCACACCGAAATGTGGCCAATTGCAATGATTGCCATGTTCCAAATGACTCTCAACTTAAAAAGTATGCCTTTAAAGCAATAGATGGGCTTTATCATTCATTTGTATTTACGACTCGCAGTGAACCTCAAGTAATAAAAGCTCGTCAGGCCTCGATAGATGTTATTCAAGCTAATTGTGTTCGATGTCATGAAAATCAGGTTACAGATGTTAAAACAAATGCCTTCGTAGAAAAGCACAAAGAGAGCAGAACAACTCGCTTATGTTGGGAATGCCACAGGGAAGTTCCTCATGGCAGAACAAAAAGCCTATCAGCTACAAAATATATGCTGGAATCTACTTTTAACACTAGTGAAGAACACAAAATTGTACCTGATTGGCTAAAAGGTGAAATCGATAAATCGAAATAAGGTCATTTTAATATGGAATAGATTCGCTTCTCAAAAAACTAAAAAAATGAAGCGCCAAAAAATTACATTTTACACATCAATTAAATACGCACTTATGAAAAACTGGATACTTTTCTCAATTACCCTTGTAGCCGTTCTCGCACTTGTATGGGTAAGTAGCACCATTATTGAACGGAAAGCGGAAGCAAAATTTGCTTACCAAAACTTGACTCCAATTAAAGGCATTGAACCTCGAAATGAAAAATGGGGTTTAAACTTCCCTCGACAATATGAGTCCACTATGAAAACCTTAGATACAACTTTTCATAGTAAATATTTGTATTCCAACTGTAGAGATGCCTTAAAAGATGCTCCAGAATTAGTGATTTTATGGGCAGGTTACGGTTTTTCAAAAGATTATAATCAGCCAAGAGGACATCAGCATGCGGTAAACGATATTCGAGAAACCTTAAGAACTGGGGCTCCTATGAAAGCTGGCGATGGGCCAATGCCATCAACGTGTTGGACCTGTAAAAGTCCGGATGTTCCAAGATTGATGAAAGAGATTGGGGTTGCAGAGTATTACAGCAAAAAACTATCCGATTTTGGTGGAGAAATAGTAAATAGTATTGGTTGTGCCGACTGTCATGATTCCAAAACAATGAAGTTAACCATTTCAAGACCTGCATTGGCAGAAGCATTTGAAGCGCGTGGTGAGAATATCCAAAATGCAACACATCAAGAAATGCGATCTTTAGTTTGCGCACAATGTCATGTTGAATATTATTTTAGCAAGAAAAAAGTAGAAGGTGCACAGTATTTAACTTTTCCTTGGAAAAATGGTTATACCGTTGAAGACATGGAAAAATATTATGATGATATTGACTTTGCGGACTGGACTCATCCCATTTCAAAAGCAAAAATGCTTAAAGCTCAACATCCTGATTTTGAAGTATTTAAAGAAGGAATTCATGCTCAACGTGGTGTAACTTGTGCGGATTGCCACATGCCTTATAAAACGGAAGGCGGACAAAAATTTACCGATCACCATATTCAATCGCCTTTAGCTAATATAGAGAACTCTTGTTTTGTTTGTCATCGTGAAAAAACAGAAACATTGATGAAAGATGTATTCTCCAGACAATCAAAAGTAAAAGAAGGCACAAGAAATCTTGAAAAGTTATTAGCAAAAGCACATATTGAAGCAGGATTTGCTTGGAAAAAAGGTGCAACAGATGCACAAATGGCAGAAATCTTGAAAGATATTCGTCATGCACAATGGAGATGGGACTTTGCAGTTGCTTCTCATGGTGCTTCGTTCCACGCACCGGTTGAAATTACTCGAATTGTTGTTTCTGCAACAGATAAAGTTCAAGATGCTCGTTTGAAAATTACTCGCTTATTAGCAAAAATGGGGTATACAAATGAAGTCCCAATGCCCGATATTTCAACAAAAGAAAAAGCTCAGATTTATGTTGGAATCGACATCAAAAAAGAAAAAGAAAACAAAGAAAAGTTCTTGAAAGAAGTAGTTCCTCAATGGTTGGAACAAGCGAAAGCAAGAGAAGCGACTTACGATTCCAAATAAAACTACCAAACAGAATTAACGACTTAATTAGAATAAAGTGTGTAATTCATTCATTTATTACACACTTCAAGGAGATAACAACTATGAAAAAAGGATTATTAGTAATCGGATTAGTATTACTAAGTATAAATGCTCAAGCTCAAGAGAATGAGCAAAAAAAGTTTACAGTGAGTGGGCAATATTTTACACGAACGGAGTTTCGAAATGGGCAAGCACTTTTACAATCAGAAGATGATAAAGCCGCTTTTCAGACAGGGCAACGCATGCGTCTTGAGTTCAATTATATTGAAGAGAATTTAAAACTATATGGTTCTGTTCAAGATATTCGAATTTGGGGAAGTGCTCCTCAGATTAAAGCAAATGATCCTTTTTTGTCCGTTCACGAAGCTTGGGCAGAATATGCTGTAAATCCTTTTGTGAAATTAAAAGTGGGCCGTCAAGAATTGAATTATGATAATTTTCGTTTTTTAGGAAATCTAGATTGGGCACTTCAAGGTCGCGCTCATGAAATTGCTTTACTGAAATATGAAAAAGAAGCATTAAAAGTTCATGTCGGTTATGCTTATAATGTTGCGGGAGAATCAACAAAATCGGGTATTTATCCGGTAACTCCACAGTATAAAACGGCTCAAATGATTCATGCGGAATATGTTGCTAACACTATGAAAATTGTTGGTTTAGTATGGAATAATGGTATGCAAGATTTGGTAGCAGCTCAGTCTTTAAAAGACGAAACTGTTTATATGACTACGATTGGTCTTCCTGAAATAAGCTGGAAAAAAGGTAGTTTTAAAGCATTAACCTATGCTTATTATCAGTTTGGAACCGATCAAAACCAAAAAAAAGTGAGTGCCTTTAACATAAGTGCAGAAGTTTCCAATACATTTGCTTTTGAAAAAGATCGTTCTCTGATTGCAACTGCAGGGTTTGAAATTTTATCGGGAACAGACTTTGATCAAGATCAAAACAAAAATAATACGTTCAATCCTTTATATGGAACGAATCATCGATTCAACGGATTTATGGATTTCTTTTATGTTGGAGGCAGAAACAATAGAGGTGCAGGACTCATCGATACTTATTCGTTAATGCGTTATTATTTAAAGAAAAATTTGTTTATTTCGTTAAACTCTCATGCTTTTATGAGCCATGCTACCTTAAATGGAATTGATTCATTCTTAGGAGTTGAAGAAGATATTGCATTGGGTTGGGTTGTAAACAAATCATTCTCCATTCAGGCTGGGTATTCACAGGTTTTTGCAGCTGATAATCTTGCAAAAGTTCAGGCTGTTGCAAAACAGGATGGTTTACAAAATTGGACTTATGTTATGTTAATTTTCCGTCCACAAAGTGCAGCAAAATTTATCGGTTTGAAATGGTAGTATGCTAGACAAATTCATCCATTTTCATCCTTCAATGTAATCATTCGGCATCTTTTTTGATTTAGTTCTTTCTAGTAAAGATTAAAACCCTAGTTCGGCAAAAGGATATTCATCTTGAAAATAAGATAAAATTCTAGCGCCTAATCACAAAAAGTGAATCAAAGGCACTGCGATGCCAAATGAGGTTCTCTAATTGTTGATTCATTGCTAATCCCGAACTAAGGTTATTACTCCATTTAGAATAACATTAAATGAGGCTGTTTTTTTTGATATTTATTCGATTATGAGGCATGAATTCAATTTTCTCCCAACTAAGCTCTAATAAAGTATCCATTCTTCTCCTAGCTGTTTATGCTATTTCAATGGCAGCTGCAACGTTTATAGAAAATGATTTTGGAACACCAAGAGCTCGAACCTTAGTGTACGATGCCCTATGGTTTGAAATCATTATGATTTGGTTATCCGTAAATTTCCTTGTTCAAGTTAATCGGTACAAATTACTTTCGAAGGAAAAATGGCCAATAGGTTTTTTTCATCTTGGTTTTATTGTAATTATTTTAGGTGCAGGAATAACGAGATACACTGGTTTTGAAGGTTGGGCACATATTCGTGAAGGTGAAAAGATTCAGCATATAACAAGTGCTGAGCCTTTTTTACAGGTTGAACAAAAAAAAGATGGGAAATGGAACTCCATATTTTCAGAAGAGACTAATTATAAAGGGGAAAATTTTTCGCCCAAAAAACATAGTATGTCTAATTTTACGATTCGTGAAAAAACATTTTATGCGCGATCTAAACCGAGTATTAAACAAGGGAATGATACCTTAATCCAATTAGTTGTTGCTACACCAGAGCGAATTGATACGTGGTTAAAACTCGGTCAAACTAAGAAAATCGGAGACTATTCGTATAGTTTTGAAGGGAAAGAACTAGCAGATATTATGTTTACCATGAAAGGTGATTCGCTGTATTTATTATCACCTCATGTTTTACACATTCAAACCATGAACGCCGAATTTCATGGCGCAATTGATGCTAAAACGCTAGCTGGAGTTCATTTGAGGATGATCTATCAATATGAAAAAGCTGCATTTATGATACCGGGTTTTTATCCCAATGCTCAATTAATTTACGAGCCTGTACCAGATAAAAAAGATAAAACAGCGGCAGATTACCTTGTACTTGAATTAGCTGCTTCAAATGAAAAAGAATATCGTGAATTAATCTTGCAAGAACACAACGGAGATAGTGAAGACTGGCATTATCTAAAAGTTGGAGAGCAAGAATATCGGGTTTCATTTGGAATTAAGTCTATTCCTTTACCATTTTCTTTGGAGCTCGTTTCATTTAATCTAGATCGTTATCCAGGAAGCGAAAGCCCTTCAGCATTTACCTCAAACTTGAAAGTTCATGATACGGATGGGCATTTCGAATACCAGATTTTTATGAATAATGTATTGGACTACAAAGGCTTTCGATTTTTTCAGGCTTCTTATGATACCGATGAAAAAGGAACGGTTCTTTCAGTAAACCACGATTTTTGGGGAACTTGGGTCACCTATTTTGGATATGCTCTACTTAGTGTGTTTATGATTTGGAGTTTATTTAGCCCAAAATCACGTTTTGCAATTTTAAGAAGTAAACTAAAGAAATCTGCAACGCTCCTACTTTTGGGTTTTGTTTTGTTGAGTGGGAAAACGTACGCTATAAGTACTCAAGCAGACAGCACAGATCAAATCGTGTTTAATCCATATTTATTGATTAAGCCGGATGAAACGATTGCTAATCAATTTGGAGCATTAGTTGTGCAGGATTTAGATGGTAGAATGAAACCGATGAATACACTTGCGCTGGAATTAATTCGGAAAATTTATGGCAAAACGAGTCTAAAAGTAGAATTTCTGGGTAAAGCGTTCGAGTTATCTGCGAATCAATTTTTACTTTCAACTCAATTAGATGGGCAACTTTGGCTGGAAATTCCCCTTATAAAAGTATCAGAAAAACTTCGTCCCGATTTACAAACATATATAAGTAAACCCCTTAATAAATATCTGAAATTCAATGACTTGCTTAATGAAAATGGGGAATACAGACTAAAACCCAGAATTGAAGAAGCGTCGCAGAAAAAACCTTCTTCGCAAAACGAGGCAGATAAAGAATTTTTGAAACTGGATGAGCGATTTAATATCACTTATGGATTAATTACTGGTGAATTTTTACGCATGTTTCCACACAAAGAAGATCCGAATCACACTTGGTTCACCCCAAATCACGCCTCAGAAAAAATGAGTGAAGAAGATGTTCGCTTTATTGTAAATGTAATGCCATTAATGAGTCATTATATTCAACAGAATTCAGAAAGTTCAAAAATGCAGGTTTTTGAGTTGATTAATTATGTAGATCAGTTTCAGAAACTAGCTGGTAAAACGGTATATCCTGCGCAAACCCGATTAGAGGTTGAGTTATTCAATAATGCCTATCCGATTTTATCCCGACTTGTTCCTTTTTATGTTTTAACCGGACTTATTTGGTTACTGATTAGTTTTATTCATCTGTTTAAAACCTTTTCTTGGTATTCGAAATGGCATCGATTTGGTATTGTAATGACCTGGCTGTTACTGTTCGCATTTACGCTAGGAATGGCGCTTAGGTGGTATATTGCAGAGCGACCACCATGGACAGATGGCTTTGAAATGCTCTTATTGGCAAGTTGGGGAATTGTTGTTTCAGGCTTAATTAATGGAAGAAAAAATATATTTACCTTGCCATTAAGCTTACTATTTACGGGAGTTCTATTATTTGTTGCTTATTTAGACTGGCTAAACCCTGAAATAACTAATCTTGTACCGGTTTTAAAATCATATTGGCTAAAAATTCATGTAGCAGTAATTGTACTAGGTTATGCACCTTTAGCCTTATCTGCAATATTGTCATTTATGTCTGTTCTCCTTAAAGTGATAGATTCAGGTGAGATCAATCAAAAACTAAAAATTGCATTAAATGACTTAAGTATATTAACCGAATTGAACATTACAATCGGCTTATACTTAGTTACAATTGGTACATTTTTAGGAGGAATATGGGCTAATGAGTCATGGGGAAGATATTGGGGCTGGGATCCTAAAGAGACATGGGCATTAGTATCAATAATTGTTTACACCATTGTTCTTCATCTCCAATTAATTCCAATAAAAAATAGGCAACATTGGTTTAACGTGATGAGCTTATGGGCATTCTCTTCCATAATCATGACTTCATTTGGAGTTAATTATTATTTAGCAGGAATGCATAGCTATGCAAAAGGAGATCCTGTTCCTATTCCCAGTTGGGTATTTTGGTTAACAGGAGCTTTAGCTATTCTAACCATACTCTCATTTCGATCTAGTAAAGAGATAAAAGCAAAATGATCATTGAATCTTCTTTTAAAAATTGTTTGGCAAAGTAATCAACGATTATTACCCATTTTGAATGAGTAATAATTGTTATAATCAAATTTTCGAGAAAACTCATTGTTGATAGGCTAAGAAATAGAACTCAATGAGTCTTGCAAAAAAGCGAGTACTAACAAGTCCTCCTTAAACTAGTTTTTATGACATTGGGCTTTCATTTCGTATTTGTGAGTCTGCTAAATCTTGAATAGTTGTATGGGCAAATGCGCCATTAATATCATCTCGAATTGGCGCCCATTTATAATGAAATGCACAAGGTGTTTCTATGGTACAGCTTGGAATACCTAAAGCACAAGTTTCAAATAAATCATCCCCATCAAAAATGTCGACAATATCCTTCATGCTAATATCTTTAGCGAGTTTAAGCAATTGAACGCCACCATTGGTTCCTTTAGTGGAAGTTAAAATACCTTTTTGAGTTAGTGATTGTAATATTTTTGTCAAATAAGCTGGCCCAACATGTAATAATGAGTTTAGTTTTGCCACAGTAATAGGCCGACCTGTATTATTCTGTGCTAGGAGTATTAGAGCTCGAGTGGCAATTTGGCAAGATTTCGAAGTAATCATAGCGAGAGTATGTTTGAAGAATTGTTAATAATAAGCAAAATATTTTTTTCTTGAGTGATATCAAAAAGTTAAACTATTATTATGAAAATAAACTTGAAGAAGCATCGAAATGATGCATCGAATTGGGGAAAAACAGATTAATTCGTGCTAGGCAAATTAAAAAAGTGTGCAAATTGGCTTAGAAATAGATAGCTATTAAAATAAGTTTGGATAGAATTAAATCACTTTAATGTAAATTTAATCCATTTATTTAAATCTGTAAAGCCAGTATTTTGCAATAAAATCATATAAATCATTAAAATTTAATATTTTATAGATAATTAATCTGATTTACATTTTTGTGATAAATGTAAAAATAAGTAATAAAAAAAGATAATAGACTCTTTAATGTGAAATTATCTTGTTTCTCAATTAGGACTCTTTTATCTTTAATAAGAGCCAAGCAACAAACCTTTATCTGAGAAGAAAAAATGAAACTCCTACTTATCCTGATCACTTTTTTATTTAGTACAAACAAGCTAGAAAGAGCAATTTTAGTAACAGACGGTGTAAATACAATTACTGTAAAAGGAACATCAACAATGCATGATTGGGCAATGACAAGCACAGATATAAAAGCCGA
>Ga0210012_1000427_pt1 | contig 49203 bp, 48 predicted proteins | sample CryGeymeta201504_FD_183974 | JGI IMG/M metagenome (GOLD analysis project Ga0210012, IMG submission 183974) | Groundwater microbial communities from Crystal Geyser aquifers in Utah, USA - Crystal Geyser metaG 2015-04 (SPAdes) (version 2) | ecosystem: Environmental > Aquatic > Deep subsurface >... | reverse complement strand
ACCTAAAGGGTCCTTGGTGACGATGGTCTACAAGATTCATTGCTGAATCGAGCATCCCAAGCTGGCTTTTTGAGATTTTTTTCGACCGTTTTTCTTCGGTCTTTTCGTCAGCCTTTAGGGCTGGTACGCGCGGCAGTGTGTCTAATCTCTCCGACCTCACCGCGGGATTTTTTCTTTCTCAAATTCCGCTGAGGGTTCTACTGAGCCTAAACCCTTTGAGTACCCGTTGGTCATGGTACTTAAGACGTTTGGACTTTTCGAGCAACCTCAGCATTGTCATCCATCGAGGATCGTCGGGAGAATCATAGTCCTCCTGAATCTGGAAGACTTCCCCATTCCTTCCTACGATGGTGAATTCGGTGGGCTCTTGGTGAGTCATGGTCTCCATCCCGCCCATCCCCTGGGATAAGAAACCACCCTTATAAACGATCACCTTTGCCGGAAACTCTTCGGCATCGGCGGACTCGATTTCGAACTGCTCCCCGCCATAACTTCGAACGAACACTGGGGAATACCCAGCGATTTGTTCGGACGTTGTCGGGAACCATTCTGGCCACCCGACAATACGGCGGCTAGTCGCGTACACCCAATCCTCCCACTCACCGCTGGAGAAAAAGCTGTACACCTCGAGATGGCAATCCTCAACGATTGGGAGATCTTTCTTCAACTCCTCAGTCATGTTCCTAGACTGAACGAAGGTGAAGATGCTCACATACCAGGTATCGTACGCTGGTACCAAGCCGCCCCCGCCCCCATCGAGTTTTGCACCAACGACATACCGGGACGTTTTGATAACGTCCCCCAAGCCAGCGCCTGGAGTACCACTGAAGCTGGTAATGTGTACAACAACGGGCATGGCATGGAGCCACTTTTCACCGTTGTAATACCACACTCCATCCTCAGCTGTCTTCGGGATGATCCCATGGACACGATGGTCAGCCATACGTCTTGACCAATCCAATCCATGTTCCCGAATGGCAGGAGCTGACACATTCTCACCCTGCTTCAAAAGGACAGGGTAATAAAACGTATCCTTTTCGAACCCCTCAGGCACGGGATAATAATCCGTGCGTGACGATGAATATCCGAAGATCTCCATCGTCCTTAGAAAAACGGGTTCGCCCCACCACCGCTGGGTCTCCCTGGCCTTCTGCTCGGCAGCCTCCTCTTCGTCTCTGCTGTCGAGACTGACAAGATAGGCTCCTTTTCTCTCGTTCGGTTTTGTATCCCGAACGAGAGTGCAATTCCAGGTGGAACTGCCCTCAGTAGGAAGAAGTCCTCGCCATGTAACCAGCCGTTCAGGCCGGTACCCATTGACAAAAACTATCTTCCCGCCCTGCCTCTGGCCAATCGAGTTGACCACCTCGCCGGATATATCCGGCCCTTTTCGAAAAAACTGTACCCTCATCAGAAACTCCTTTCGCAGGGAAGCGTGCTTATCTCCCACTGCAGGTTGAACTGATTAATACGCCTAGTGTCATCCCCCTCAACTTTCTACGGGTAATAACCAGAGTATTTAAACTCCTTTATAAGCGTTTGACCTCTATTTTGAGGTCCTCTATGTATAACTAAACCATAGCGAACCCCATACGCTTCCTGACCAAACCGAGTTGAGCGTGTCATCGGCACACCATACACCTCAATGAGCTGGTCGGATGGTGTCATTCCACAAACAATAACAATCCCCAAATATCTGTACGGATCTATTCCAACAATCCGCAACGAAAGTTCGGATGTCCCCTGAATCGGTAAAACATCACCAATTGCAGGGGCTTCCTCGAGCACCTTTTGCTGGTGCTCAACGTACAACCCCCGCCCCCACGGTACTGCGTTGACAGCAATGATAAATATCACTATCAACGCAAAGGGGGGCCACCAACATGAACATGGCCTTCTTTGTCATGGTAGAATTCCTTTCTCCCCTCACGGGGAAATTTTGGGCCATGACGCCCGTCCGCCGATGAGGCGGAAATTCGAAAATGTGTGTTTGTTTATTTTGCGAGGGCAGACACACTCCCTCTTGTCTCGGGCGCTAACCCGAACTACGTGGGCGTATAGTACGCCTCCTTTCATTTTGCGACCTTATTCGAAAGGTCTAGAGAAAAAACATTAACCCTTGTGGGTTAGCGACGATCGGCGTGTAAGTTATCACACAAACCATCACTACTCCACAAAATCCCCCCATGGAACAATCTCCACATCACAACTACGAGCACAATCGTCTAACCTTATTAAAACACTCACAAACGGTACCAACGTTATACTCATTCACCGATCCCAGAACGTAGATACAATTGTCCCTGCAGCTAGAACTAGGAAACCAACACCATTACTGGCAACTGAGTCCGAACTCAATAAAATAATTGAATCCCACTCAAAACACCAGACCCTTTCACACGTCTTCTCTCGCTAGAATACTTTGGTACATGCCAAATCTCAGACCCGACCGTCAAACAAATTCCGCAGTTTGTATCTTTGTCTGCATTTTGTTACAATTTCACCAATATGCCCACACTATCGACAATCACCAACAGAGGACAAATAACTATTCCCGCAAAATTACGGAAACAACTCTCCATCACGTCTGGGGCAAAAGTTCTTATATCGTCTACAGGCTCAACAATTAACATCCAAGCTCTCGATAACACAACTAACGTCTTAGATCTTTACGCTAGCGTTGACCCTAAGCGCAAATCAACAAGCCCTAAACAAGCCTTAGCTCAAGCAAAAGCCCTTAAGGCACAAAAAACTGCGCTACAAAACTATGAGTAAATCCGTACCATTCATTGACACTAATGTGTTTTTAAGATTTCTGATCCTCGACACAACAACCCCTACGTTGAGCAAAAATGCCAAAAAGATTTTTGAACAAATCCAAAATAAAAAAACATCTGTCCAAACAAATATTTGTATGATAAGCGAGCTGGTTTATGTATTAGAGGGTTATTATGAGATGGATAAAACTTCGGTTGTGCAAAAGATAATGCCACTCATTGCTCTTGAAAACCTTGTAATCGAAAACAAAGAACACATCGTTCAAACACTTTACGTGTACGAAGACAAACGCGTTGACTTTGAAGATGCCTATACGTACGTTACTATGCAAAATGCCGGTGAACATTCAATTTATACATTCGACAAGAAACACTTCAAACGATTCGAAGACATTACTATTCTTGATTAATCAACCTCAAGTCTTTTTTGTTAGGATACTTCACCCCCATAACCAACTCTCTTATGCCTAGAATCCTAAGTAAACTTTCATCGAAAATTAACTTAGCCCTATCGATTCCAGGCATGAGAGAGCGGGCGTGATGGGAAGGTTTACAACCCTTCGCCACCACGCACCGATATATAAACAACAAAGGCCGCAACTGAATGGAAGTTTGCCTTTGTTGGAAATTTTATGGATGAGGGTGCCCGTAAAAGCACACCCCCACCCACGACCGACTAGACAATCTGCATTACCCGTTTCGACCGCTCGATGCGATCGAGCTCGGCATTCTTCCACGCGAGCCACGCGTCTCGGAACGCCTCGTAATTCAGGTAATCGTACGGCGGCCACCGGTCGAAGGAGGAGGAAGGGGTTTCACTCGGACTACCCCCCAGCTGCCACATGAACCAGCGACTCAAGGTGGTGTAAAACCGCCCCGCGTCTGTGTTAAAGACACAAGGCACACCACCGTTATCCTTGACCTTAAGCCAATACTCGGGGTTCTCGAGTTTGTCTATCAACGAACCCCAGCACCCCCAATCCCATTGTGCCCGATAGCTCAAATTATGTGAGATATCGAACACCTCACCCCCATCAACCACAGCATGCACACAGTCATAACTCTCTGTGGCAAGCTGGTCAATGGCGGCCTCAACCACCCGCTTAGTTCCAGGGGTTAGTTCTTCACCCCAGAACCATTGTTGGCGAGTGGCCTTGAGCAAATCTTCACGCGTTATGGGTGTATTCCCCTCCCGCCACTCGGCGACAAGGGACGACAACACGTGAGTCCATAAAAAGTTTTGCATGGTATCCTCCTTGGAAGTGAAAAAGGTTGTTGTTCGCGGCATTTGCCGAAACCCCCTATTATCGGGACTGTCACCTTTTTCATCCGTAGAAGAATTCATGCAAGTGGACAAGACGGGATTCGAACCCGTAACCTGAGCGTTGCAAACGCCCTGCTCTCCCAACGAGCTCCTTGCCCTGAGGTAAAGAGGATGAGAGCCTAAACCCTCATCCTCTTTTTGTCCTCCCGCTCGGTCAGATTTCAACCCAATTGGTGAAACAAATCTGGCCATCAACCTCTTCAACCTCAAATTCCTGGTACCACGTACTCAAGCTCAGAGACTGAGCAAAAGCCATGGCGCGGGCAGCCTTAACGGGTGTGACATCCTTTTTTAGAATGACACGAACCATCGGGGCCCGATACTTACCAGAAACTAAGGCCGGCGTGAACTCAACTTGTTCAACACCGTTTTTAAAGAGATCAGCCAACACCTCAGTGTCGGCCGTGAGCGGGTACTCGACAGTGCCAATCACTGTCGGAAGATTGGTGTTCATGTTGTGCCTCCTTGTGAATAGATGTGGCTGAATATACGCGTGCCGTCTTGGAAAGACGGTGCAATAGCATCATTCACTCACCACAATTCAACACAAAAGATCACCTTCTTCATACGTAACATACTTAAAAGTAACTTCCTATGTTACGAAGAAAAAGATGATTATTATCAAAGAAAATACTTGCGAACCTCGCGCAACTTCCTTTCCAGTAAAAACTCCCCACTAATGAGAAATTTATACCGAAAGTGGAGAGTTGCACATGTAGTGCTACCCTCCACCGCTTATTGCGTTTCCAGAGGATTTGAACCTCCAATTTAGTTACCCCTGTAACTAAACGCTCAACCCGAGCGAAAGCCGTTTACTTCATACCCAAAATCGGGTAGTTCCCTGAGCTAGTATATGCACATTAAGCTATCCCCGATAAGGCACGTTTCCGCCCTTATTTCGCCGATAGCACCGTACTTCTTACGAAGTTTTGGTAGTCTTGAGCTTTTCATCGGGCCCTAAACAATTTTGAGCACTACTTTGCCATCCTCACCGCGGATTCATTTTTTGATCTCTTGGTGAGTTTTGGCGGAAATCTAGTTGATCACACTGCCCAGGACAAAATCAGCCCGGTGCGTGACCGAACACACGTACCCAGTCCCCGGCTGGAAGACAAACACTGCCGGAGCGACATGGGCGTAGGCCATGCCGACGTCGACGACCCCCCAGGTAGCGGTGCGACCCGAAAGACGAACTGGCTTACCAGCCGGCAGTTCGGGCGGAATCAGTTCTTCGAGCTTCTCCGCCGAGATGGGGTCGGCGGAACTGTATTCGACCAACACGTGGTCGTCATGCTCCGTCACGGTCCAACCCAACTCACCAGCACCTTCGCCCTTGGGGGTCTTGCGCTGGCAGATCTGAACGCTCCCGCCCTTAACCTTGGTGTCAGCCAAGGAAACAACGGAAGGGTGAAAACCGTGCACCACGGTCAAGGCGAGCCACTGGGGCATGATCCCGTCGATCAACCACGGGGTGCCAAGGGCAGAGAACGGCTTGAGGACTCGTTCGACGTCCGGCAATTCGGCCGGCTTCCAATTCAGACCATGAACCTGGCGTGCACCATCACGCCCCTTGATCTCATAGTCCTCTTGAGTTTTTCCGAACATCGACGCGATCTGGCTCACGGTCATGCTGTTCATTAGATTCTCCTTGTGGTTTACTGAAACTACATCGATTAAAAACGCGGCTAATGCCGCAATGGTCTTGGAATCTCGTTGAATATCGCGATCAAGATCAATCGCTTGGCCAACAAAAACCCCACCTTCAACACGGTTCCACTCCGTGGCATCCGGCACCAGCCGGGTGAGCCGAGAGTGGACGACGGCTAGAACCTTGAGCTTCATTTCTGAAGCAAAGTCTAGCCACTCCTGAATTTTTTCGGGATAGCCCGACAAAATAATAATCGCTTCTGCATCTCTGCAGATTGTGCGATTTTCATTCGTCACGCGTCCCCCGATGTCGACGAAGCAGAATCGAGAGTCACAATTGTGAACACTCTTCGCTGCCCAGTTGACGAACTCTTCCGAAAATTTCCCCTTCACCCGCAGCCGAGCTGCAAGTTCAGGATCGTTTCGGTAGAGTTCCTGGATCCAAAAGCCCTGATCTTTCTTCAGGGTTTTTCCGGGGCACACCCGGAATGTAAAACTAAAGTTTTTTGCGCTAGGCGCCTCCTTTTTTCTTACATAGGGATATGGTTTGAGTCTTGGGATCTACGTTTCCCTAAAACTACTCCAAGACTTTAAAAATTGCCCTTTGGGGAGCAAGTGGATCAGGTAGGATTCGAACCTACAACTTACCGGTTATGAGCCGGGTGCTCTGCCGTTGAGCTACAGATCCAATGCGGGCAAATTGGGAGTTGAACCCATATGTTTACCACCCTTTCGGGGGAGCACCGTGCTCTTTTTTGTAAACATCTGCCCATGATTAAGCAAATTTCTGATTCCGACATTTATGTCAGTACCAGATTCTTCGCTTTCTCCTAACCTTGTTGGTCTCGTTAGGGTCCTGCAAGGTTTACTCCCTATCAAACCTTCCAGGATTGCTCCGCAAACCAGTAAGGTTAAAAAGAGAAAATAAGTTGTTAAGGTCTTTAATACTAGTAAAAACATAAACCCCAGAGTACGTGTGCTTTACCTGTGTCATTCTGAGCGTTTGCCTGCATAAGCAGGCATGCGAAGAATCTAAGACCGTTAGGTGTAAGATCCTTCTCCCTCGATAAACTCAGGATCAGGATGACAACATTCCAAAGCGTCGCCGTATCCCAGAAATTTATATTGTTAAAAGTACTCAGATGTAGTTTATTTAGTAAACTACCCCCCTTTCCCCACCAGGTGTGAGAATTAGGACTAAACTGTACAATTTTAATATACAACTTTGTTCTAATTCCAACAAAAAAGCTCAATAACAACTTGTCACCCAAAATGCCGCTTTATCCTTGTCTAAGAGGTTAAACCAAACACATTGAGTGAAAAACTATCATCGAGCTTCACTAATTTCACACAATGTAACCTAATGCTTTACAAAAAGCAAGGAGTAGGGGCCTATTGATTACTATGGATTATCTATTAATGTTCCCTTCTTCGTAACTGTTAATATTATAGCACATCCTATAGTATTTGTCAATATCTATAAATGTACTCTCATCTTCATCTTATAAGCTATCAAAGAATTCGCCCTCACCTGCGCTTGTTTATACATATTAAATGTGCAAGATGTTCTCTATGGGTCGAATTATACACTATTTTGCAAGTTTTTCCTGACAGTAAGCCAACAAGTAAGTATTACGCCATAAAGAAGCGGTAGAGGAATTAATCCTCTACCGCTTGATTCCTAGCTACATGTTCGACACTCGCCGAATCTCAGCAAAAGCTGCTTCGGCATCAAACCCGCCCGCTACTCTATTGACATCAAAGACGGCTGTCTCCTTGTCCTTAATGCCACAATTGTTCGAACGGAAGACAACAGAAACCGTCCCATCTTCATTAAAGAAAATATCCTGGGGCGTACGAGCAACCACTCCTGCTTCTTCCATAATGGTGAACATAGCCTCAACGAACGCTGCCATGCGTTCATCACTGGCTTCAAAAAAATCGATTACCTGACCTCTAATGTCGGTCATTGCATGTTCCTTTCTTTACAAAAACCCCCTATTACTTAGCTACAATCCAAATCACCCCGCCCCGCATTCTCCCAGGCAAATTTTGCAGCTTCAGCCAAATCCGCAAGGACTTCAGCCTGATTACCCGAAAGAGACACAAGGCTTGGGAGACCATCAATCCGCGCCCTAAACTTGACTGAACGCCGATCGTAGCCAAACCACACATCAACACACTCATGCCCAACATACTCGATAGAATCCGGAGCTTGTTTCAAAAACCCCGCCTCATATAGCATATTGAACATGATCTCAATGAGGTCCATCATCTGCGGGGGCATATCGTTAAACCCCACAAACCAGATGGACCCCTCCTCCGAACGAACTCTTGACTTCAATTGCGTGTTATCAGTACCACCTCCTATGTAACTAATACCTCATGGTAGATTGTGAACTACTGATTATTATTAACCACGTGTTCCCAACCTTCGGGAAGTGGCCAAAACAAACGATTATTAGCATAAAAGCGCAGATCTTCAAGCGTGGGGGCAATCCGGTGATTGTTAAAAATCACAGACGTTTCAAACTCAGCCCCCACTGACATGGCAACATCCTCAGTTGCCCACTGGCCATCAGGAAGCGTCACAAAATATCCTTGATCAGTTATTTCAATGGACAAAGGCGTATAGCCAAGCCATGTGAGATATGCATTCAACTTGTGAACATCAACCTCATTCCACTGACCAATCTCTTCGCGCCAGCGATTGTTGCGATTGTACGCCACCGAAACGCCGTACTCATTCTTGTAAAGCGTACCTGTAAACCGATACATTCGAAGGCCAGCACGTTTCCCAGCGGCAAGAAGGGCATGTTCCACTGCGGGCGCAAGCCAATTCTTCATGCGGTAGTAATCATGCCCACCCGGAGCAGATTCCTCATTCTGGCCACCATCCAAAAACCCTTCATCTCGAAGTTTGTCATCGTCCGGGGCTACCCCAAAGTTGCCAACGGAACAACCACGATACGTAACAAACTCAAACCCCATCGCGCCAAGTGTGTGCAAAAGCTCAACACCGGCATCAACGTTATTACTGTTAAACGGCCCCGTCATAATGCTGATTCGTTGGTGGGGAATGCCGTTGTCCAGCAAATACTGAATCCCTGCAAGCTGGCGATCAGGATCAATTGGAGACCATGAACCTGGACCACTCTCTGGCGGCTTGGGGGTAATCGTTGTACAGTACACCACTCGACTATCACGTCCCCACTGTTCAAGCTGCCGGGCACCAAAGTACCCACGGTGCAAAACAAACACCCAGTTGGGAAGTGTAAACTCATGGAGAAACTGCGTCACGGATTCAACCTGCATCGAGCCATCAGATCGCGCCGAAAGCATGACAATGTCTCGATTAGCACCAAAGAGCTTACTTTGCTCAAGAAACTGTGCGGCCCCACTGGGTGGGCCGATTCGCCTGAGCCCAGCCTTGCCAGTACCAATGGTATCAACCGTATTATTAATCCACCGGTAGTAGCAAAACGAACACCCAATGGCACAGCCAATAAATTCCGGCTCACCATCCCAGGTATACCGACGCTTGTAAAAATACGCCGGCAACACTGGGTTGCCCACATATCCTGGCGGTGTACCTCCCAAGAGCAGATGCTCACCGTTTACGATAGCTGTCGGATCACTTACATCGCTCATCATTCGAAATGCATTACTCATGTGTTTTCTCCTTGCGACTGAATAATTGTAGAAACAATAGTTTTAAGCTGCCTGGCAAATAAAATTGCATCCTCTGCTGACACTTCAAACGCCGACATATAGGTCAATCGACCAAGACGCTCATCAGAGTTTTCTTCCCGCCCATCCTTTGGTGATAGCGACGACAGAGCATCATCAAGAACCTGACCCGAAAAACCGTCCCAATACATAGCATCAATAACAGCTTGAGAGCAACCAAGTGCTTGTGCCAAAAATACACGGAATGCAGTTTCCTTTTTTACAATAACAAGATAATCTGCCTTCATATCTTCTGGCACATAATAAGGATCCTCATACTCAATTTCCTTATCAACTGCACAAGCCATTTGATAAAGCGCCACCTTGAGACCGTCACCACAGCCAATGTGCGTTGCAGCCTCCACGGCTTTTTTAAAATACCAACTACCCTGGGCAATGGTTTGATCTATGCCGTATCTCGTCCAGAAAGAAGGAGCATTATTTCGAATCTCATCCTCGTCAACCACATCGTCAACGATCATAACAAAACGCCGAAAATCATCAACGACCTGACATAAAATAGTTACATCCGCATCTGACAGACGTCCATACCGAGCGAGTCGTCTCACCTTTTTGGCATAACTTCCTGACGTTTCCACCGGAGCCACAAACGAAGCGACTGCAAACTCTGGGTCACACGCCTGCCACAACAAAAAGATCTTTTGATCAACTGGCATTGTTATACTCATCGTTTATCCTTTCTCAACTGGGTGATACCCACTCTTAACTGCAAGACTTTTAGCCTGTCCAAGGATAACCTTGTCTGTTTCTTCAAGTGACGAAGACAACCTCAGCCACTCAAAAACTTCGTGCATATTGGCCACAAAACGAGGTGCAAACGACATCGCACACGTCATGTCTGATTCATGGTAGACGACACTATTTCCGTCTGTATGAACGCAAAAATCAGCGAATGGAAATACATCCATAACGCCCATTTCTGAAAGCATTTGCAGTCGAAGCGTGTCACTGCTATCGTCAAAATCGTTCCGTTCGATAACAGCATGCTTTCGAGCCTGTTCATCAAGCGTGGCGTGAACAATAATTACCGGTCGATTAAGAACATACGACACATAAATAATTTGCTCACGCGTCTTGATACCATCCAACACAACGACTCGATGTACATCGTCATGAATACCACTGGTATTCAAAAACTCTTGCGCCACAACCACGCGATTATTACGTTCAACGTCTCGCGTAAATTGAGCTACCGTTTCCATCGTACAGATTCCGTATTGTTTCTCCACAAGGGACTGAGCATACGCCCCCCACTTGTAGGTCGAAACGTCGGAAAAACCCTCAAATAGTTTTCGAATCATGGTTTTTGCTGAACCAGGTAGACCAACAAGCACTACCAGGTAGTTGTCGCTACATGACAAAGAATATGCCGTCGCATCAACACAAGGAACAATTGAATCATGTTCGATAACAAAATTCTGATGCGAAAGTCCCAGTTCACTCTTGACCGTAGCAACATACTGTATGGGACCTTTAATTCCACGCTGTTTTAGTGCTCGTTCAACGTGAAGCTGTGTAAGACCCGTAACCACATTGCGGTCAACGATATAGATCTCATCGTAGACCGTATATTGAGGCTGAGACCAAAACTCAACGCTTCGCTGATCAAGCCTACTAAAATCAACAACAATACGCTCCCAATCTTTGGGTAATACGTGTTCAAGCGCAATACCACTTTTTGCTACTAGTACAGCCAAAACGTTTTTCATGAAAACTCCTTTCACTTAAAAATACAAATTCATGTCTTTCATTATTAAAGTTCAAGTTGATATATAGACTAAAAACAGAAATTTTGATTGATAAATATCCAACAATAACCTAACAAAAAGGGGTGGTTGAAACTAATCAACCACCCCAACCTTTTTGGGCTACCTACTAATAAGCCGGCGCGGCGTTAAACCGCGTGACCGCATCGACCAGGCCGGCCAGCTTGTGGCCGTCCGGGAACCGGATGGCCTCGTCTTGAGGTCCAGTCCCAGGACCGAACACGTCGGCGTTTCGGCCGACAGCCCGGTTCAGAACGAACCCGCTGACAATGAACACGACACCCTCCTTGGGCTCGGGGAGCCCTTCGACCCAACCGTACTCCGGCGCGCCCTGAACGGGCACCTCGACACCGGCAAAGTCAACAGTTGTGGTCTCGCCCGGGTACTGCTCAACCCGGGCCACCTCCCCACTCGGGGGAAAGACGGTGCGGGTGCCGTCTTCGGCCTGAAATTTGATCGCATGCGGGGTAAGATTGATGACAGTATTCATGGTAGTCTCCTTTCTAATAGAGAACTAACAGGCCATGACGCCCGCCCCCCGTTTTGGGGGAATTGAAAAAACATGTGTGTTTGTATATTTATTGAGGGCAAACACATTCCCTCAGTCTCCCCGGGGCCTATCCGGTATGGCATTTGATCTTTTCGGGATCCACCTCCTTTTTAAAATTGTTAAGTTGCTAGATCCCGCATTGGGTATCTGGCAACAGGATAGCCTTTTCTAGGCCCATAGCCTTGACAAAAAGCCCTTAGTTTCCCTACAGTTTGCCCATAAAACAAAAAAATGCCCCCGATTACTGCGTTTTGCAGCTCTCGGGAGCACTATGTATGGATGCTTACTCTTTACTACCCATAACCAACCAATGAACACATAAAAATATGCGGTACTTTCAAAGCTCACCAAACTTTCGTACAATAGACACTATGGCAACTCAGGCACATGCACTCTCCTATGCCAAAGACCGAATACATCAAAAAGATTCGTTTCTTGTTATTGGTATGCCAGGGGTAGGAGTGTCTTCTTTTCTTCGATCACTAACCTTAGAATTTTCTCAAAAAGACACTCAGCAAACTCTCTACATAGATCTTAATGAATCACGTGCACTTACAGAACAAAGTTTTTATCAACACATAATCGACCGATACAACGAGCTAACACAGCAAACACTTACATCAATAACTGAATTAACTTCATATATAAATGAAAACAATCTGCACCTTGTGATTATTGTGGACAGATTCGAAAAAGCAGTGAAACAGTTGGGAGAAGAGTTTTTTGATGGCCTTCGATCAACCATTGAGTCTAGTGGTAAATCAGTTACGTTCATCTGTGGATTAGACCAAGACCTACTCGACATACGAAACTACGAAGATATTGACCAGTTTTACACCCTCATCTCATCATTTAACTACTACCTCAAACCTCTTTCAAAAGAAGACTCGTTCTCGTTTATAAGCACCCTAGAAAAAGAACGAAATATGTCTATGAGTGACCAGACAAAAGAACAACTTTACGTTCTTACGGGAGGACATTTGCGAATGCTTAAATCATACATACTCTCACTGGACACGCAGGAAGAAAACAATGAAAAGGCATCTGTTGAAATCGCCTCGGCATCTGATTCCGTACGATTTCAATGTCAACGTATATACGACCACCTCTCGAACGAAATACAAACATCGTTACTCAGGATTTGTGGTGATATGAAACTAACCATGCATGATAAAGCTAATGCAACTCGACTAACAGCGCGTGGAATACTTACCGACGAAGGCGCTATTTTTAGCACACGCTTTCAAGAATATCTCATGCACATAATTACAGGTTCTCAAAAACCACTCCACTTAGACACAACTACAGGGGAAATTTATAAAGATGGTAAACGAATTGACACACAATTTTCGGCTAACGAATACAAACTTCTAGCATATCTTCTAGAACAAGACGGCCGGGTTGTAAACCGTGACGAAATCGCAGATGCCGTTTGGGGTGTGGATCCAAACATGGGGGTAAGTGACGAAGCAATCGATCAGTTGGTTAGTAGAATGAGAGAAAAGATTGAGGACGATAAGACAAACCCAACACATCTAACGACAGTCCGCGGAAGAGGATTTCAGCTAAAAACCCAATAACCTAAGCGGACATTTTTACAACCGAGTCTCCTCTTAAACAAAAAAGACCAGTAAACGCACATTCGCGCCTACTGGTCTTTATAAATGGAGATGCTACTGCAATCTCCTACACGTCTTCTTCTCGAGGCTCTCTCACTGCCCGAAACTGTTGCTCCAGTTTGCGATAGGCCGCAAATACCGCATCCTTGAATTCATCACTTTTTTCATAAGCGTCGGTAACAAAAGCCGTTTCAAGCCCAAAAGCTTCAAGTGTCCAGATACGCTCATCGTCACGACTAGCCAATGGGGACATGCGCGAGATCTTAACCACTCGATAGACATCTCCCGGCCTAGGTGCTCGACCAAACCACTCACAATCAATATTAAATGAACGTACTTCGTGTGTCTCGATTGCAAGATACAAACCTTGACCATGGCCTCCGATCAGCCAATTACCAGTCACTGTTACAACGACTGGCTCTTTACAATACACTCTAATCATATTTCCTCCTCGTTCTACTGATTTTGGATAAAAACGTGCGACTGTACGAACCTAAAACGTATTGTATCATCTAACCCATAGTTTATGTCCCACTTTTATACTCTCTCCCCAATAATAGTGACGTACTCCCCGCAGTGCACTAGTTTGAATACAAACTAGACTTCTACGGGGCTTCTTTTGCTCCGCTACTCATGAGTATTCGGTTGTTACATCCACACCTTTTTCCTCTTCTCCTTGTTTCTGAACATACTGTCTGATTTGTTTTTCATTTAATCCCACCGTTGATACAAAATATCCAACTTCCCATATCCCAACTTCTCTATATATTCGATCCATGTACTTATATCTACGACGAAGATCTTTGCTACTCTGTACTTTAATCTCTTGAACAACCTTTGAAATTGACACCTTTGGTGGTACTTCCACCACAATATGAACATGATCTTCGTCTATGTTTAACTCATGTACATACCATGTTGGATATCTCCTTTGTACTTTCTTTACACTCTTTACTAAATCTACTCGGGTATATTCCTTTAGTACTTTTCTTCGATACTTTGTACCCCATACTATGTGGTACATCACCTGGTATACACAATGGTTCAACCTCCGAATTCTCATGTGTACAGCATAGCTCAGTTTGCAAATACTGAGCTATGCGCATTCATCCCCGCACTGCGAGGTTTTGTAACGTAAGTGTATGATTTTCTCTCTCTTCACCTCCTTACGTTACAAAACATCTGCTAATCTTGTGCGGGGTTTCCTGCTTAAAACAAAAAAAAGGCCGCCTGAAAATTCCAGGCGGCCGATTTTTGTTAACGAGAAGAAAAATTTAAAAACCAACTAGCAGTCGTCACCGCGAAGCAGACCGACTTCGGCATACTCACCCCAACTTCGAGAACCAAGCAAGGCGTGCGGTAGAACCGTGGAACGACGAGGTTGACGATCGATAGGCATGCGTCCGGACGCCCGTGCAAGCTGATGCATTTGGCTGACGACTGATGGACGTCCGCCGACCAGAAGTACATCAGAATACGCAGGGAACGGATATGGGCCAACAAGATTGCCGTCTTCGTCGTACTCTACTCCTAGATCTCTGGCCGGATTCCATGTTGGGCTCACCGCAGTAACCACAGTAATTTCTGGGTCCACCAGCTCCTCGATCTCCTCAGGCTCGTCGAACTCTTCAACCGAAAGCGTAAACGCACCACTTTCATCTTGGCGTGCAATTAAAAGAAGCTGGAGATTCTCATCCAAAAAGACTTGATCACGAACTTCTTGAAGGAGATCTTCATTCGAGCCAGCGAACAGAACCACCAACACTACATAAAGCTGTAAGTGGATGATCTCGGAGATAATGTCTCCCATGGCTTCTGAATGCTCATTATTTCCGGGAGTGAATATGATGGTCAACCCGTACTTTTCGAAAAGCTCAAACCGGGCTTCCCCTAACGCGCTCCGAACAAGATTAACAAATGTCTGTGGCATGACGCTAATTCCTTTCGATGAAATAGGCTTAAAAACGGGACGGGAACGAACGCACTGCGATGTGTGTTCGACGACTATTCCCTACCATAACAATAAACTCGCATGACAAGGAAATCTTCTACACTAGAGTTATTTCAAATATTTCCTCCTCGTTGTAAAAGTACAAAACAACACACTGGATGTGTAATACAGTCTGTATTGTACTATACATTTCAATCATTGCAAGCCGATAGTGGGAAATCCATTATCAAAAAAGGGGCAGGTGCACTCGTGGCACCCACCCCTTACTTCACAAAACCTGATCTATGCTTCTAGATGAAAAGCATGATCAGGAAAGCTATTGAAACTGCAGCGCGCAGAATCATACTGACACGTACATTATTGTCTTGAACGGTACATAGATCGTAGACAATCGACGCTATTACTACCAGCCACGACACTGCCAACACAACTAAAACGCTTTGACCATAGGTTGTTTGGGTTAGTTCCTTCAAAATCGAAATCTTGTAGCCAAGCGCGAACCCGGTAAATAGAACTCCGAGAAAAAGGTTGGCAACTATCTCTCCAATACTTCCGAAACCGGTTCTCATCCCACCGATAGCTTGGAGAACCCCGATAATGAAAAAGAAAATCAATATTGCAACTGGAAAGTCTTGGAAAGGAGACAACATTACATTTCCTAGAATTACACCAAACGTGAATCCCATAGAAAATATTTTCACCTCGCCATCATTTGTAGTTTCGCCTTTCATTAGACAACCCCTTGGCGCTGGTCAGACAGTGAGATGGCGAAAGCCGCAAGGCCTACCACTGAGACGATCAATCCCAGATAGAAAATGGCCTGGCCGACTCGATACGGCGGGCCTTCAAACAGGTAATGAACTTCATGAAACTCGAGATTTCCATTGTTGACCTTGAGTGCCCCACCCCAGAACATGCAGGTGTGGTACCAGATTACAACCGCTGCAGATAAGATCGGGATGTCGACAGGTCGCCATCCTTCCGCTTTGGCCATAACCTCAACAAAGCCTGCCATGAAGCCCTCCTTGGTGCCGACAAGCACTTGTGCCCCACATTCGCCAAGACACTCATCGGTCTGTGCATTGAGACGTGCGCCACAGATCATACAATCCCTGGCGGTTGAAACTGGATTATCAGACATAGTTTTATCCTTTGAGAAATGTGTGAACGTGCAAGAATAGATTCTAACGCTGCAATTTTAGCACACAGGCAGAAGAAACTGTACGATATTTCAAAGTAAACCCGGAAATATACCCACAAAAAAACCGCCTCCCCAATGAGAGACGGTTGTTTATCAATTGCCAAAATTATTCTATTCTTGATTATTTACTGGATTGTCAAAACGATACATACCAAAACAAACACCAGTGGTAAGAGATAAAACGCCAAGCGCCCTAACCAATACCAGCCCCCCGTCAGCTGATAATGAATCTCTTTAGAATCCGGGGCCATTTGTAGAGTTGTGATGGAGCCAACCGTACGCATGCACATGAGGTACCACCACGTGATTACAAAGATCACCACATTCACGGGTGGTAACTTCCACCCTTCAGCCTCTTGCAACAGCTCCGCAATGCATACCCACAACCTCTCCTCTGGCACAACAACGACCTGAGCGCCACAACCAAAGCATGTACTATTCTTTGGGTTTATCAACCTATTGCAATATAAACATTGCATACGTTCCCTCCTTGTTTGAAAATGTACGAGAGATGAAAATCAATCGGCTTCGAGAAGATTCTATCATATTTAGGTATGAATTTTCGCATTGCATAAAAAAGGGTGAGTGCATTAGTAGCACTCACCCTTTCTTGTTACGCAGAGAAAGTTATGATCAACTTACCCCGCGCCTTTTTCTTAGGCTGCGGCCAGCTGATGTTGCTGGCTCGCCATCTGCAACGTGGAGGCCAGGACATACTCCTGACCCGCCTTCGCCGCCTGCCCGGGACTGAGAACAACCGCTGCCGGCTTGGGATTGCCGACGAAGGTCATTTTGTAATCGAACTTACATCGCTTATCGGGCTTCACCTCGAAGCCCGCCTGCTCAGCGGCCACCTTGGCCATCGCCAATGCATGCTTGGCAGCCTGCAGAGCCTTGCTACCGTCCACCAAGAGACAGTCATGTCCTCGATGCGCGTAGTTGCTGTAAGCTGTCTTGGCCGGGACATGGGTATCCACATGCCCCACGACCCATTCAGCCTTCTCCAGCAGGTCCAGGGCCTTGATAACCCGGATGACCTCGCGCCACGCGGCGCGGACCAGCCGCACTTCGTGTCCCCGATTGCGCTGCTGATGAGCCTTCTTCAGCTTCTTATTCACGCTCCAGTAGGGAGCGTTGAAGAAACTGGCATCCTCCAACCAATACTCCTTGGCCCACTCAATCAGGCCGTAGAGCTGCCGAAGGACGATGGGGTTCAGAGCAGCGACAAGCTGCCACTCAACGTTCTGGGCCAAAACAACCTTGACCTGAGAGTCAAGTTCGGCGTCGATAGCCCGGGAAATCTCAAGGTCTTTCAAGAGCATCTGGATGATCTGCGTAACGTTGGTCATGGTGTAATCCTCCTCTGTGGGAATTTACCCGGACGACCATCCGGGCCCACCCCTTTCGGGGGTGGGAAAAAATTAACTGCGATAGGTTGTACTGCGATTGAAAAACGAAAAGTTCAATTCAAGGGCAATTCTCCTTTTAACTAGATAAGAATTTTTGAGCGCCGTAGCGCATTGGCAAAAAACAAAAACACAAACGATCCACAAGAATTAATTTATGCTCTTATTATTCGCCAATACACTAACGCACATCACTCAACAGAAAAAAAAGGAATCGCTCGGAAAGATGTGCTGTCAACTCAAGACAACATAACTATTTATACATACACGATATGTAAAAGTACTGGTTGGGAGTATACCAAATAGTTAATAAACAGTCAAACTATAGGCTTGTTTATTAAGTGGCAAACTTGATATCTTATCTCACATGAGAGAGAATGAATGTGCAATGACAAACCTAGTTGAAGGTCGCGAAAAACTCACAACCAGGAGTGCCCGTACCGAACAAGAACAGTCTCCTGTCGAAATGGTGCGAGCACAAGCAAAAAGAATGAAGGATCTTTTCAAGGAACACCAAATTCGAATTCCAGAGCTCGGTGCTACCATAGGCAAATCCATCGTTTACGAGCTCTGCGTTCTCCATATCCTTTCTGACCTTCCACGCAATCTGGTTATGGGTGAAGTTGAAAAAATTCATGCATTTTATGAAGAGCTTTTCGGTGACACAAGTGACTATGAAGCGGTAAGAAAGGGTTTTATGGCAGAATTTGCTGTAGCGTATGCATTCTCCGAACAGATCGGCTACCCTGTCTACTTACCAACACCAGAAGAAGACACCCATGCAAAGATCGATTTAATAGTTGACCTTGAGGATGGTGAACCTCCACTTGCAATACAAATAAAATCTCTAAATCTCCAATTTGATCCGAATCAAATTATCTATGAGTTAACAGATGCAGATTTTAAAGAGCTGGGGGCAGAGATAAACAACACAGCACTTCTTGAAAAAATGCAATCTGATGCCCAAGCCATGGAAGCATATTGCTCTAAGAATAATCTTCGTCCCCTCATGCTTGTTGTTCCATCGGCACAAAGTGACTCACCGCTGTATAATGACAGAACGGGACTACCAGTCCAACAAACAAGTAACGGTGAGGAAACAATGCTTGCAAATCGAATATATAATGAGTTAGAAGAAAAGGAGTTAATAACATGGTAGACAATCGGACTTTAGTTAGTAATAGAGCCCCAATGGTCCCACGACTTACGCAAAAGCAAGCTATCGAGATTGTACGTAAGATTCAACGAGAAGAACCCGTCGATCCACGAACAGAATTGCTGCCTCTACTCACGTTCGCTCGCAACAACGCAAAACTGGATCTTGAAGCATTAGCCGCAGAACAGAACGCCCCAGAGGATTGATTTCTCTGGGGTTTTTACTTGTCAATACGTATTTACAACCCCTTAACTATAGAACTAATACTTTTTCCTACTTCTTTGTATTCATATCCCCTCTTTTTGATTTCATCTTTTCGCTTATCAGCAAAGGAAACTGGCTTTACCTCTCCTAATAATCCGACTTCACCAAAGTACACATTCTCTCTTGATACAGGTTTATCTTTAATAGCAGATGCAACTGCTAAACATACTGGAACATCAAGCGCTGGATCGTCAACCTTAAACCCACCACTAATATTTATATAAATATCATATTGATCAGTTTTAATTCCAGCACGTCTATGTAATACAGCAAGAAGCATCTGGACACGTTTTGCACTCAAACCTGTAACTACACGTCTTGCATTTCCAAACTGCGCCGGTGCATTAAGAGCTTGCACCTCTACGATCAATGGACGCGACCCTTCCATAATTACCGTCTTTACCGAACCCGCACTGTCTCCACTATCGGACTTTATTAACTCGGCAAGATAGTCGTCAGCTAGTCCCAAGCCTACACCACCCATAACATACACTTCTGTCTTATCTGCCGGGCCAAACCGGTTCTTAAGCACTCTTAAAACTCGCAAATCCTGCTTTCTATCGCCTTCAAATGACAAAACTGTATCAACAATGTGTTCTAAAAGTTTAGGGCCTGCAAAGTACCCACTCTTGGTTACCTGACCCACAAATACCACTATATAACCACGTCCTTTGGCAACTTCAGATAGTTTAATTGCACTATATTGAACCTGCGCAATACTACCCGGAACAGATTGTATAGAGGTCGAAAAAACAGACTGAATAGAGTCTACTATAACCAGCTGGGGTTTATCCCCCTTTTCGCGGGAATCAAGATATGAGACAAGCGCATCAACATCTCGCTCATCCACCAATTCAGTTTGTGTACTATCAACACCAAGTCGCGATGCACGTAAAGCCACTTGCCCACTCGATTCTTCGCCACAAATATATAGCGTTGGGATTTTAGAAGAAAGTTGCATGAGTAAAGTCGACTTACCGACACCAGGTTCACCACCTAAAAGTAACACTTGCCCGGGAACGAGGCCGCCACCTAACATGTCGTCCAATCCCAACAGATCAACCGACGTGCGTGTAAATGAAGTTCCTTTGACTGATTGTAGCGGTACAGGGTTTACTACTGCATTTGATTTGTGAGTTGAAAAGGATTCGGAAGATTTTTCAGTGAAGCTATTGAATGCACCGCAGTCAAAGCATTTTCCCTGCCATTTATGACTTGTACCTCCGCAAGATGAACAGATATAGATGGTTTTTTGTTTAGCCATGATTTAGAATTTAGAACAAGTAACAAGTAACAAGTAACAAGTAACAAGTAACAAGTAACAAGTAACAAGTATGTTGGGATAGTATGAGGCGGTTGTCAACCCTTGAGTCGTCATTCTGAACGTACCCGTCTACCGGAGGGAGGGAGTTTCAGAACCTAAGAACTTAACTAAATCTTTGCCCTCACACCCATTAGTCCACCCCTTTTCCGCAATACTCCGTTACTAATTACTTTTTACTACTCGTGTAAACTAACCCAAGCTGTTTTTGAGTTACGTCAATTTCAGCAATTTCAACAGGAACTGATGATCCAATTTTAAGTTTACTATCTTCTGGAAGCGACGATAAGGCAATCATACCTTCAATACTTGTGTTTGGTAAGCTTACAAAAATTCCGTAACTGGTAATTTTAGTAACAGTTCCTTCGGCTTTATCGCCCTCACTGTAAGCATCTGACAGCTCTTTCCATGGATCTGCTGTAACACTCTTGAGTGATAACTGAACCTTACCCATTTCCTCATCCACTGATAAAACCTCAGCTTTTAAGGTCTGACCAACCTCAAACTCAGATAATATCTGTGAAATCTCCTGTTCATCCCATGAAATTTCTTCTTGTGGAATAAGCGCCTCAACTCCATCAATAGACATCATAATCCCATAAGGAACAACTGCAGTTATTGTACCTTCAACCAATGCCCCTACCTCGATTGATAAAACCTGCTCTCTTCTTTTGGTAAGTTCTTCTCCAACAAGAGCCTCTTTCTCTGATAAAATAACTCTATCATTATCTCGATCAAGTTCAATTAATCGAACTTTTAGTGTTTGCCCCTTGAGACCTTCAAGAGTAGCCTGATTCTCAGCATCGGAGACTTGTGCAAATGCACCTGCAACTTCACTGTGAGAGAACGGTACAAAACCTTGTAATCCTAATATATCAACAATTAATCCACCTTTATTGTAACTATTTACAACTGCTTCAAGTGTATTTCCCTCTTCAAGCGCCTTGACCAATACATTCCAGTTTTGAACAGTTTTTGCACGGTTCAACGATAAAATGATTTGGCCACGACGATCTTCAGGGGTAATTACATACACTAAAACCTTGTCGCCTTCTACAACATCTTTACCTTTAAGCTCATTTTCTGGAATAACACCTTCTGCTTTTGCACCAACATCAACAAGTGCCTCGTGATTTGTTAACGAAATAACCGTACCTTCAAGTACTTGTCCACGAGTAAGTTGTTTAACTGAAAGTGAAGATTCGCTGCCTAAAAGGTCAGCCATTGTTTGTACTGGTTTTTTTGCCATAAATATATTCCTACCTCCTACTGTAGAATACTACAGTATATTTTTCACTCGTAAGTGAACTTCAAAAGATGATATAGCTAGTCAAAAACAGATTGACTAGCTTTGCAAGTTACCACTAGGTAACTATACGACCGTTAAGCACTCTTAATTGTTGGCAATGAGGTACCTTCCCAGCGTTAAAATGCGCAAGTATTATCCCCGCTGATCTGCTTAACCTTATATGTTCGGTATGGTTTAATCCTCCAAAAGGTGGAATAGGTGTACCCAGATCGCTCAAATCACCAACAAATAAAAGTACTTAACGTAATTGAATAATCACACAAAAATTTTGTCGCACAAACATAATTCCTTATTGTTCTGCGCTTCTTACAATAGTATGTAAAATACTAACGGCTTATTAGTACTGCTCAGCTAAACGTATTGCTACGCGTACACTTGCAGCCTATCAACCTGGTATTCTCCCAGGGGCCTTGATTTAATCTTGAGGTCGGCTTCGCGCTTATATGCTTTCAGCGCTTATCCTAAACGAATGTAGCTACTCAGCTATGCCCTCCGAGTTTGCAAGCAAACTCGACAAACAACTGATACACCAGAGATTCGCACTCCGCGGTCCTCTCGTACTAACGGAATATCCTCTCAAATCATTACACGCCTACACCGGATAGAGACCAACCTGTCTCACGACGGTTTGAACCCAGCTCGCGTACCGCTTTAATGGGCGAACAGACCAACCCTTGGGACCGGCTACAGCCCCAGGATGCGATGAGCCGACATCGAGGTAGCGAACCGCGCCGGCAATACGGGCTATTGGGCGCGACCACTCTGTTATCCCCGGGGTAACTTTAATCCGATAAGCTGCTTCCTTACCTCTAAGTTAAGCAGGATCACTAAGCCCAGCTTTCGCTGCTGCTCGGCTTGTCAGCCTTGCAGTCAAGCTCTCTTTTGCCTTTACACTTGTGGTCCGATTTCCATCCGGACTAAGAGAACCTTTGGGCACCTGGGTTACTTTTTGCCAGGCATCCGCCCCAGACAAACTACCTACCAGACACTGTCCCCGAACCGGATTCACGGCTCAAGGTAAGATTTAAAAATATTAAAGGCGAGTGTTTCATTGGCGACTCCACGTAAGCTGACGCCTACGCTTCAAAGTCTCCTCGCTACGCTACACAGAAACATTCTTAAATCAATGCCAAGCTATAGTAAAGCTCCACGGGGTCTTTTTGTCCTGGTGTAGGTAGACCGTATCTTCACGGCCATTACAATTTCACCGAGCCCTTCGCTGAAGACAGTGCTCAACTCGTTACGCCTTTCCTGCAGGTCGGAAATTACCCGACAAGGAACTTCGGTACCTTAGAACAGTTATAGTTACTGCTGCCATTCACTGGGGCTTCAGTCGCCAGCTTTGTTTCCGAGGAAACTAACCAACTTCTTTAACCTTCCAGCATTGGGCAGGCGTCACCCCCTATACATCCTCTTTCGAGTTAGCAGGGAGCTGTGTTTTTGTTAAACAGTCGTTTGAGCCTTGTTTGTGCCCCCCAACATATGCAAGCATACGAAGGGGCTGCCTTCTCCCTAAGTTACGACAGCAATTTGCCGAATTCCTTAGCGAAGGTTATCTCGATCACCTGAGGATACTCTCCCCACCCACCTGTGTCGGTTTACGGTACGGATCCTATAGACTATTAATCATCAGATTTTCTCGTAAGAACAAAAGTTCTCAGTCTCTGATGGGAACATCTATAGAAGGGACGGAATATTAACCGTCTGTCCATCGACTACGCCAATTACGGCCTCGCCTTAGGACCGCCTAACCCGCAGTTGATGTGCAGTGCTGCGGAAACCTCGGGTATTCGGTGATCAGTAATCTCGACTGATTTGCGTTACTCATGCCGGCATTCTCACTTCTATACGCTCCACCATCGCTCGCGCGTTTGGCTTCAATGCATATAGAACGCTCCTCTACCACTGGAGTTTGTATCAAGTACAAATCCAATTCGTCGCTTCGGTGCTTATCTTGAGCCCCGTTATATTTTCGGCGCCACATCACGTAGTTGACCAGTAAGCTATTACGCACTTTTTAAAGGATGGCTGCTTCTAAGCCAACCTCCTGGTTGTCTAAGTGACACGACTTCCTTTCCCACTAAGATAAGACTTAAGGACCTTAACGTTCGATCTGGGCTGTTTCCCTTTCGTGCACGAAGCTTAGCCCTCGTACACTAACTTGTCTGCTTGAAGATGGTTGTATTCGGAGTTTGGTTGGACGTAAGCAGTTGCCCACCAACATCCATCCAGTAGCTCTACCCCAACCATAAAATCCACAGACGCTGGCCTTAAAGCCATTTCGAGGAGAACCAGCTATTTCCGAGTCCGTTTGGCATTTCACCTCTATCCACACCTCATCCAAGCACTTTTCAACGTACACTGGTTCGGGCCTCCAGAAGGTTTTACCCTCCCTTCACCCTGGACATGGATAGCTCACTCGGTTTCGGGCTAACCACCACCTGCTAAGGGCCCTATTAAGACCACTCGGTTTCCCTACGCCTCCGCCACTTAATGGCTTAGACTAGCAGGCAGCGAGTTACTCGCCGGCTTATGCTCCAAAAGACACGCCGTAGTGGTTAATAAATTAACCACGTCGACTGCTTGTAGACGTACAGTTTCAAGGACTATTTCACTCCCCTCACCGGGGTACTTTTCACCTTTCCCTCACGGTACTAGTTCACTATCGGTCGCAATATATATTTAGCCTTAGGGGGAGGTCCCCCTTAAATTCCTAAGAATTAGTTCACAGCAGATTTCACGTGTCCGCTGCTACTCATAAAGTGGAAATCATATATTATTTTCGCTTACAAGGCATTTGCTTTCTATGGCCTACCGATTCCAGGTAGTTCAGCTAATAATATATTCGTTTTTCATCCACGGGCTGTTCCCTTTTCGCTCACCGCTACTCAGGGAATGCTCCGTCTTAAAGACGGCTTTTTTTCTTTTCCTCCAGTTACTAAGATGGTTCAGTTCACTGGGTTCCCACTGCCCACCTATGGTCCGAATAAACGGACTTTCAGTGCACAGTACATAGGGGTTACCTATGTGGGTTTTCCCATTCGGACACCCTCGGATCAAAGCTCGTTTGCCAGCTCCCCGAGGCATTTCGCAGGCTCCCACGTCCTTCATCGGTACATTGCGCCAAGGCATTCACTGTACGCCCTTACGTGTTTTTTACTATGAGTTAGTAAACTAACTCAAATTAATCATAAGAAACGCAAGAACAATCAAGAATCATATTTGTTTATAGTCTGACGAGATATTGTCAGACTTTCTGAAATTGTATGTATTTTTATAAATACAAAATTCCGGACAAAAATTTTCGTGTTTTGATTATTCAATGTAACTACACCCTCGCATAAATTGAGGTGTAGTCACGTATCATCTTTTGTTAAAGTTCATCTTACAAAACGTTTAAAAACAAAAGAATTTTTGTTTTTAGGTCGTCCTGCAATCATCTATGGTTTACCAGCCGAAACCTTATTTTCTTAACGCAGGCCAATTGAGTTTATATTAATAAACTCGCCAAAAACTCCTGAAGGAGTTTAATGGTGGAGCTGAGGAGACTCGAACTCCTGACCCCCACATTGCAAATGTGGTGCTCTAGCCAACTGAGCTACAGCCCCGCGTAAGCGCGAACTGTGTACGCCAAGCATACTAGTCGCGGTTTCTGCTATTTTTAGTACACCTAAATGTACCAACTATGTTAAATGTACAAAATAAATGAAAGGAATACGCCGTAGAAACAAAAAAACCAAACCTTTAATTACGAGGTTTCGTGTTTTGTAATGGCTTTATGTGCTTTGTGAAAACACAAAAAGACGGTTATTCGAAGTTCCTTTCATTACCGGCGCTATTGTATCACTGGATGCAAGAAAGGGTCAATGCAATCAACGATTTCTTCCCTGGGGATAAAAATACTATACTCATTGCATAATATTATGGGGTAGGTGTTGAAGTTGGCGCAACAATAAGACAACCTTCGGTCACAACCACCTGAAAATCATCAGTATTCCCTACTGTACCATCTGGACCAGCTGTTATCAGTAAACTCTGACCAGCAGTCGTTGCATTACAGTCGTGGTCTTGGTAATGGTATGCATTTCCCCATGGATCAGTGTTAATTGCTTCTCCTAAATCACCTGAGGAAACCAAAGCAGAAACAACACTCGCCCACGTACCTCCAGTACCTGCAATTGTATCGACTTCTGCACCAACAAGAGGCAACTCACCATGAAAAACCTTATATTCAAGCATAGCTTTTCGTATCGAATTCATATCAGTCTCTGCGGCTGCATATTTAGAATCATCAACAACACCTAAATAGTTTCCCACGCCAAGAGAAACTAAAATTCCAATAATCACAATAACCACAAGAAGTTCAATAAGTGTGAAGGCCTTCTTTGAAGATTGCATGAAGTTATAATGACACGCGATAGACACATGGTCAAGATGTACCAATATAGCTTTTAAAATTATCCCCAACCTGGCATAGTATGTTTATGACCCTAAAAAATACCAAACAATTAATACTCCCCCTTTCACTCAGTATCTACACCTTCTGGATGCTTATTCACAACTCTGCCAACAGCTTTCTTGATAATGTAAATCTTCTCTTTCACGAGGCCGGTCATGTAATTTTCGGAATTGTAGGAAATGAATTTGTAATGTTTATTGGCGGAACAATAATGCAACTGATCGCACCAATAATTGTAGTCTTGCACTTTAGAAAGGAAAAAAGTGATGCGGGAGAAATATTTGGTTGGTGGTGGCTTGGACAAAACCTCGTTAATGTAGCAGTTTACGTTGCTGATGCAAATAGACAGGTACTAGAACTTCTTGGATACGGGCAGCATGACTGGAACTATCTTCTTAGCACTCTTGATATTCTTCCGCTAGCAGAAGAACTTGGTTTGGTATTAAGACTCCTCGGATACGGAATTATGTTTGGAATTATTGGAAAAAGCGTGTTGGCAAACCTACAGAAATAATTATCATTGAGACTAATTATTATCCTTATACGCAGTAAAGGGCGATTTATGCAAATCAACAGGAAGCGCGTGAAGTTTGCGAAGCAATACTCAGAGTTTTACTATATAAAATAGATAGTGCAAAGGTTGTACAAATACACAACGCAGTTGGGTTTACGAGACGTAAACCCAGAGTTTCGTAACCGAAACTTGGTGGGCATGGGAGGACTCGAACCTCCGAACCTCTACATTATCAGTGTAGCGCTCTAACCAGCTGAGCTACATGCCCCCTGTCAGCACACATTATACAACGGACTGTACAAACCTCTCTACCGCCCAAACGATAACCAACCAGTGATATTTCTATGTTCCTTAAAATTTTTTATTTCTTACTTCCAACAAAAAACCCACCTTTCGGTGGGTTAAATGCTATAGCAATGCTATAGAGCAACAGGTCCTTTTGGTGCTACGAAGGACACGTAGGTTACATTACCGCATGTAACAGCGAGGACAGTTTGAGAACATGTCCAAAAGTTCGACTATAAAGACTTTATAAAAAGTACGAATACAAATTATAGAGAATTCAAGTTTAGTACTTAACCCTCCGCTTGCACTATAGTTGTCTCAAATCGAATTATCGAAAAGGGACAACTTGCAAACTATTCGTATAGCAAAATCAATTTGCTTAGAATAGCTATATATAAATAATGACTTACAACATCGGGAGTTACCAGAGCTTTTACTTTATAGACCTTTTACTCCTAGAAAGGAGGTGATCCGTCCGCAGATTCCCCTACGGACACCTTGTTACGACTTCACACTCCTCGCTGAGCCTAGCTTAAACCACAATAAATGCAGTCTTCGGCTATTCCCAACTCGGCTTATGTGACGGGCGGTGTGTGCAAGGCTCGAGAACGTATTCACCGCGCCATGGCTGATACGCGGTTACTAGCGATTCCAACTTCATGAGGTCGAGTTACAGACCTCAATCCGAACTGGGACGCAGTTTAGGGATTAGCTCCCTCTTACGAGGTGGCAACCTGCTATCTGCGCCATTGTAGCGTGTGTGTCGCCCAGGCCATAAGGGCAACGCTGACTTGACGTCGTCCGCACCTTCCTCCCCCTTACGAGGGCAGTTCCGCGTGAGTGATACAACACACGGTACGGGTTGCGCTCGTTGTAGGACTTAACCCTACCTCTCACGAGACGAGCTGACGACAGCCGTGCAACACCTGTGAATTCCCTCTGATTAAACAGATTCTCTAACGTTTCTGAAAGAGCATTAAGAAAAACATGTCAAGGCCTGGTAAGGTTCTTGGCGTAACATCCAATTAAACCACGCGCTCCACCGCTTGTGCGAGCCCCCGCCAATTCCCTTAAGTTTTAATCTTGCGACCGTACTCCCCAGGCGGGACACTTAACGCGTTAGCTTACGCCTGGCAATCCACACAAACCTCCACTAATGAAGATCTGAGTGGAACACCAAGCTAGTGTCCATCGTTTACGGCTAGGACTACACGGGTATCTAATCCGTTTCGCTCCCCTAGCTTTCGTGGTTCAGTGTCAACAATCGCCCAGCTAGCTGCCTACGCCTTTGGTATTCCAGTGCATATCAACGGATTTTACCCCTACTTGCACTGTTCTGCTAGCCCCTACGATGTTCTAGTTCGACCGTATCGAAAGCATATTCACGGTTGAGCCGTGAGATTTAACCTTCGACGCATCGAACCACCTACCCAACCCTTTACGCCCAATAACTCCGGACAACGCTTGCAGCCTACGTATGACCGAGGCTTCTGGCACGTAGTTAGCAACTGCTTTCTAGAGTGGTACCGTCATCATCTTCCCACTCCACAGTGGTTTACAGTCATTATGACCGTCATCCCACACGCGGCATCGCAGCGTCAGGGTTTCCCCCATTGCGCATGATTCCTACTTGCTGCCACCCGTAGGTGTAGGGCCCGTATCTCAGTGCCCTTGTGGGGGGTCGCGCTCTCACGCCCCCTACCCGTCATCGCCTTGGTGAGCCATTACCTCACCAACTAGCTGATAGGACGCAGGCCGATCTCAAAGCATGACTAGTAAACTAGTCACTTTACCCAAAAAACCTCTCGGTTTAATGGGACTATCCGGGATTAATCCAGATTTCTCTGGGCTATTCCTGACTTTGAGGCACGTTCCTACGTGTTACTCACCCGTCTGCCACTAGTCCGATGAGATACATCTTGCGATGTACGACGTCGGACCCGTTCGACTTGCATAGCTTAGGCATGCCGCCAGCGTTCATCCTGAGCCAGGATCAGACTCTCAATAAAATCTGCTAAGGGTAACTTAGCAGTGATTAGAATTTAATAAATTAAAAACTAACCAATCTGTTGCTCTATAGGATCGCTATAAATATTGTTTGTTGTTATTGTAGTTATTTGGTCGCATTAGTTTTTAACTGTGTAAAAACTAATATCAAATCAAAATTAAAACTTATAAAAAGGAATGTAACGAGATTTGGTTTCTAAAAAATAGAACCTAAAATATTTCGTTCATTTACCATCTATTTGTAAACGTACTTTTATCTTGCTGTAATTATCCATTTCTAGAGAATTCTATTTAGAATAACTACAACTCCCATTATAACCACTTGGTCAATGGGAAAACGAGAATAGGTGAAAAAAGATCCTTCTTATAGAGTTCGATCCGTTGAACGATTCTTCTTAACAGCTTCAAGAATAATATGTTGAACCTCTTCTGGATCAGCAATTGCCTTAAGGTCACCTTCAGAACCACCAGCACCTGAAGAAATCTGGCCTGCTAATGATTGAATTCGTAAACTTCCAAATCCACAAAAGTTCTCAAACCAACCTCGAGAAATAATTACATCTGAAATACGCTCAAGTGGAATAGAACTTATTGAATAACCAAATAAACCTTTTCGAACTATGATGCGCTTGTTTGTAATCCAGTAGTAACGCTGCCAATATGATTTGCCTGCCATCGCATGTGCAAACAATAACGCAAAAGGAAAAAGTAAAAGCCCAACAAGTGTCATAGCAAGCATAAATAGCCACAGAAGTGAATAGGAATAAAAGTAATACTTTTTAAGTTGAGGTAAAGGCGCCCCTTCGTAAAGAATTTCTTCGCCCTCAAGAATCCTTGGCATTTCGTGCTGCATGTTGCCAATTTTATTCTTCTTTCATAGTCCTGTCAACTCGTTCGGGCAATAATCCCCCCTCCAATAACAATGTTTTTATTGTAAAGCACAGCATGTTGACCAGGCGAAACACCTCTAACAGGTTCTGCTAGAGAAACAACAATAGTGCCATCTTCACTATTTACAAGCTCACAACCCACTAACTCTCCTAGGTGACGAATTCGTACCGAAGCACCAATCTTTTGATTAACACCACTTGTAATAATTGAACCCACACTATCCGTAAGAAACAGTTCTGTAACCTCGGATCCAGAATCTCTCCCAACCACCAACTCATTCTTTTCTATGTTTTTGCGAACTACATATAAGGGGTCTCCTGTGTAGGACGTGAGTGTAAATCCACTTCGCTGACCAACCGTATACAACAAAACACCTTCATGGGTGCCCACCACTTCTCCACTCTGTAAGACAACGTTTCCTGGACGAACAACTATTCTTTCCTTAATAAATTCTTTTATGTCAATGTCTCCAATAAAGCATATTCCCACACTATCTTTTTTGTGTGCCGTATTTAAGTTGTGCAACTGGGCAAGATCACGAACCTGACTTTTAAGCATACCTCCTAACGGAAATACCGTGCGCGACAACTGTTCCTGGGTAAGCCTATATAAGAAATAGCTCTGATCCTTGGTGATATCAGTACCCATCATTAATTCATATATACCATCAGATTCTTGAACACGTGCATAATGACCAGTTGCTACCAAGTCTACCCCAAGATCCTTTAACGCATAATCCATAAATACACCAAACTTAATATACTCGTTACACCACACATCTGGATTGGGTGAAAGGCCTTTTTCAATTTCTGACAAAAACCTATCGACAACATACTTCTTATAGGAATCAGAAAAATCAACCGTTCGAAATGGGATCCCAATTTTTTTAGCAACCTTTAATGCATCTTGTCTGTCCTGACTCCCCGTACAACCAGGAATATCATCATCCCAGCGAAGCATGTGTACGCCAATAACATCATAACCTTGGTCTTTAAGAAGTGCAGCCGTAACCGATGAATCAACTCCACCGCTTAACCCAACCGCAATTTTTGTTTTTTCTTTTTGCATGGGCATATTTTACCATTTACAAGAAATTACATAATCACTAACCCTCCCATAAATACAGAAAGGGGGTGCTGACACCGTCGTCACCACCCCCTTCTTTTCCTCAACCTAAAAGTTAATCGGCCTTCCCAACCAATTTGACAAAACCTCGTTGGGTGACTTCCCCTGGAAATGCAAAGGCTGCCGTTGTGCACGTTGTGAAAACTGCTAGCACAACAACAAACTGCACCCATACCCAAGGTGTAGCAACCACAGTGGCCAACATACCGTAACGAATGAAAAACGAAACGGTATACCAAACCACCACAAACATCAACACTGCGTGGGCATACGCATACCGGTTGTGCCCATTTATATTCACAGTCCAATTTTCCTTGGATGGGTCAATAGCAAGCTGCTTGTTTTCCATGTTCCAAAACCACAAAACGTAAATAACAGCAGACACAATGCCGACAAACTGCGCAATACGTTCCCTTGAATCCCCCAACTCAAATGACCCTGCAATCCCCAAGCTTACCGCAAAGAACAGCGGAAAGAACAGGATGTCAAATAGCGGAATCATCCAATATGCAAAATACCCTGGCGGACGGGGATTCCGGATACTGACATCGTACAGGTTCAAACTCAGCATGGGTAAAACAATCCACCCTATACCAAACAACCACCGCCACACAAAAGGCCAACTCGACATGCGCTCCCTCCTTTGGGAAATCTCAATTGAGTAAGTGCTAGAACCTAATTCTATAACTATCGGTTTGTTTTGTAAAGAGTATTTAGCGTGAAAACCGCGCCAATTCAACGTTTTCTACTTCCACATTAGAACAAAAATCCTGTACCGTTCGAATCCATGTAAGCCGTTCTCCATACTGCGCTTGATAAACAACACACACTTCTTCTGTTGCCTCGTCAAGAGCGATCGAGACAATTTTGTACGGCTTTAATCTATCAATATCTTTGTAATGAAAATATGTAGCAGAGACATCAACCCTTTGACATGCGTCATGTATCCGAGATTGTAGTTCCTCTTGAGATGTGTGTGACATTTATTATTGTTTTTTAATTCCCCTATTCGCCCAAACAAAAAGGGTAAATGGCATTGCACCCAGTAAAATGAGAAACCCAGCTACGACAAATAACACATTGAACCCATACTCTTGTGCAACATACCCTCCAAGCATTGCTGTTAATGCCATCCCGCCCATGCTAACAGCGTCATACACTCCCCATTCAGTAGATTCTTTGCCTTTATCTAAATGTTCACTAAATAATACGTATTTTGCAGGAGAAACAATTCCAAAACCAAGTCCCGATAGCGCCTGAAGAATCAACACCCACGTAATGTTCGAGGCGAATACAAAACCAAAGTAAGCAATCGACACGATGAGTATGCCAACAACAGCAAATACAAATTTCTTATCATCTGAAGCACCGTTTAGTGACCGTGCGGCTATAAGTTCAAATACCATTCGAGACAATAAATATACCGTCGCGGCAGTACCAGCTGCCTCGATACTTCCTCCACTAACCTCATTAGCAATAAATATGGCAAATACCGGCCCCAAAAAATTTATCCCACCCCAAAAAAATGTTTCTGAAATAATAAACGCACGAACAATTGGATTTACATGAAATTTTGATGGCTTGTGACCTAGAAATGATTGAAATATCATGTGTCTTTACATCGTATCTAATTACCCTTCAGATAACAATATCAAGAAATTTGCTTTACATTAAAGCAAGGTTACGTTACGATTACTCTTATGGGTCAAGATCCAGCAAACCTAGAACAACTTAAACAGGTGGTATCCCAAAATGATCAGCTAACATTCGGTAACGCCACAGAATTTCTAAAAAATAACGGCATGCCCAACCCCGAAGACCACCAGGAGTTTGTCGAACATTGCGGAAGAGTATTTGCACATATTGAAAGAATTACCCATAGTGGCCCAAACCAAGAAACTATGCGTGCAGTTCAAATGGAAGAACTCAATACCTTACACGCAATTGCAGTAAATCGTGAAAATTTGCTAGCAAACACCGCAACTCAAAATCAGTATGAATGGGATCCAAATCCCCATGATGTAGGGTTTGATTTTATGAGTAATGGAAAAATTGTACACCGACCAATGCTCGAAGAACATATGGACATGGTTAACAGACTTGAACAAGCGCAACGCATTGCAACTGCATTTGCAAAAAACGTCGAATCAAGAGGGGTTGACCCTACCTTTTATTCAATTGAAACTTATTTACTTCAAAATCCCAACGCTACTGAAGGAATCGACCCAGACCGCTTAACGGGTCTCCTTAATATAGAAATAACAAATCTACTTAATACCCGCGAAGATCTTATGGCAATTCCAGAAACACATCGAAACTATCGCTTTTACAAAGACCTGATACAAGCATCTATTCCAACAATTCGACACGAATTAGTAGAACAGGCTGACCCCGAATATGTAGAAAAGAGAGCACTGGCAATCATCGAGAATCAAGAAATCAATAGTTTGTCAGAAATGGATTTAGAAGAAGAGTTTGATGTTTTGTCAACATTTCTTATACGAACAGGAAACGATATGAGACTAGATACATTAAATGCACGCGAACCTGCTCTCAATAAACTCGGGAACCCTAATCTCCAATACAATTCCCAAACTCGAGAACTAGAGTACCAAGGTAAACCCTTATCTAGTAACAAAACGAAAGCCCGCATTAATCTCGCTTATATTATGCAAGGAAAAGAACCTGTGTTCGAATAATTCTCAGCCGCTTTTATACATTGACCGAACCTCTTTAACACTTGTTGCCTGTTCTGGTGATTTATCATCTCTCCACTGAACTAGACGTGGAAACCGAAGGGCATAACCCGGCTTATCTCCAACCTTTCCAGCCGTATGATTTGGCGAACGCGTGATCGTGTCTGCCAAAACCTCAACAACCATCTGTGGATCGAGCCAAACATCTTGCTCTAACCCCAAAGGCACCTCGTACTCTTTTGGCTTTTGGGAGACAGCAAGCTCATCAGCTCTTAATTTCATCTCTTTCCACTGGTCATCAGTTAAACCGGTACCAACATTACTAATTGTTTTATATTTTTGTTCTTGACTATCATATACACCAACTAAAAATGCGCCTATCCCAAATTTATTTCGTCTACCTTTTCCTGCTTTATATCCCATTACTACACAATCTATCGTGTCATTAAGATCCCCTGTATCTTCTCTTTTCAATTTAATCCAATTAAAATTTCGAGATCCCGCCGCGTAAGGTGAATCAAGTCTTTTTGCCATAATCCCCTCGAGCCCCTTCGCAATCTGCTCGTCAAAATACTCCGAAAGTTTAATAGCCGTTGATATGACGGTTTTATTTGAAACAAGCAGTGCTTCTGACCTATCGCCAACGGTCTCTGCCAAAACCTCTCGGCGCTTTTGATACGGAACATTTAGGTAACTGTCTCCATTAAAAAATAAAATGTCAAAACAAAAAACCTTAAGTGGCAACTCTTTGGCTTTTTCCTCAACATTATGCTTTCGCCTGCGTTGCATCGTTTCCTGAAAAGGAAGCATCTTGTCCGTAACAGGATCGAATGCAACAGCCTCACCCTCCAGCACCACAGAAGTGACATCAAGTTGAGATAAAGCATCAACAATCTCTGGAAACATCTCAGACATATCTTCTAAATTCCGAGAATATAGATGCGGCATCTTACCACGTTCAAAGTGCATCTGAAGCCGAAACCCGTCAATTTTGGGTTCTACACTAACAGTACCTAGTTTTTCGATAATTGCTTCCGCAGTTGGCAACCGTTCTGCCGCAGCAGGTCGAACAGGAACGCCAACAGTTACAGTAATGTCTTTAAGTGACTCAATTCCTTGCCCCTTAACCTTTTGGGCAATTAACCCAATATCTGCAGACACATTAAATGCGCGCTCAAGTTCCTTGCGGTGACTCTTATCACCACCGAGCATCCACGACAACCCGTCAAGAATAGTCATATCTGAAAACCCCAGCCGAAGTTTTTTGACCGGTATCCTAGCAATATATCGAGCGGAAAGTGAATCGACAGACTTTAGCAAATCTGCCAATCCAGATATCTTAAGTTCTTGAGACCCTTCTCCTGAATATATAGCAATCTCAAGCAGAGATTCAAAAACCTGTTCAACTGATAAACCATCCCCCTTATTATCTACCAATAGATTTTGGGTAAGATCCCCTATATCACCAATAGCTTTCATTTGCGTGGCTACAAGATTCTCAGGCTTACCAGAAGTAAGAGAAATGGACCTTAGCAATAATTTTTGCGAAATGCCAAATTCCTGCCTTTGGTGCGGTGGGCCCAGATGCCCAAGCACAAGATAGCACATTTCTTTAATTTCATCCGACCCAGCCTCACTAAACATCTCTCCAAGAAGCTCGGTAATTTCATTTCGAGAATCTAAACCCTCAATTCTACTAAGATAGTTCGCAAACGTTGAAAATTTCATATTATTTAGCGTAAAACATACTTTGACGCCTTGGTTTTACCTTCTTTTTTTATTACTCCCTTATCCATCATATCCTTAAGCTCTCTAAGTACCGTATCATCACTTATGTTGGGAAATAATTCCTCAAAATCAACATTCCTAAACGCATGATTAACCTCTATATACTGTAAAATCTCCTCCTGTCTATCGTTTAATGCAACTTGACCGATTTCTCTTTGTAATTGATGATCTCTACTCATTTTTAGAACACGTTCCTTTACTCGTTTGAGTTCGATCTCTAACCCTGAAGCAAAAAATTCTAGCCATGTTGTTAATACATCATCACTCTTTTGGTACGTTTGAATCGCATCATAGTATCCAGAAGCATTCTGGTCATAATACTCATCAAGAGAAAAAAATCTTTTTATATCGTACCCATCCAGATATAACGAAGCAGTCCCTAAAGCACGCGCTGACCTACCGTTCCCTTCAGTAAACGGGTGAATTCTAGCAATTTCAGCAATTGTTATCCCTGCACGTAAAATTGGATGTGTTTGGTCTCCTTCTTCTCCCGCAGTCCACTCAAAAAAATCCTTAATAAGGTCTAAAACATCTTCAGGATTTGGTGCAACAAAAGAAACTTCTCCCGTTGTGGAATTTCTTGTTCCATACCATCCCGTCCGATATCCACGTACCTCATTTTCAGGAACAACATTTGTTACAACATATTCATGGATTTTGTTTAGATGCTCCTCGGTGATTCGATTTGATGTAGTTTTAAGTCCTTCTACGTACTTAATAACACTCCTATAGTTTATAACTTCTTGAACGTGACCTGTCTGTGCTGTGACTAAACTCTCATCTCCTTCCCAAATTGTTCGAGCCTCCTCTAAACTAAGTGGGTTTCCCTCAAGTGCTGTTGTATGGTGCGCTATACGAACAGCTGCATCTTCTCTAAACTGCCGTTCCCAATAAGGAACAAGTGGTGCGTGTTCAATAAATTCCCGTGACGCCTCTATTGATGCTATGCTTAAAAGAATTTTATTTGTTATCTGGTAATTAGGTTTGAACATATTTTTTCAAACGAGCTCGTATTTCACTCATACTATCATGCATATACTGCCGATACTGGTTAACTACCTCTGACGCAAAACGAGGTGGCCCGTTTAACACTCTATACTCATCCTGAACATTTTCATAAAGGGTAAGCAACGACTCAATAGTAAAACCTATGTCAAAACGCTTACTTAATTCAATGCTCTTTGCTGAAAACTGTCTTCTTTTGTGCTGATCACCCATTAATGCCAATAACCCCTTATTAAACGAATCCACACTATCAGATACATAGCCATTTTCACCATCCTCTAACATTCCCGTATACGCATCATCAGAAGAAATCAACAATGGTAATCCTGCAGCCATTGCCTCCGTTACAACAAGACCCTGCGTTTCTGAAGTACTAACAAACCCAAAAACATCTGCTGATGCATATGCATGTTTTACATCAGGTACCGGTATATAGTCAGTAAACACTACAACCCCATCTAATCCCGCCTTACTTGCCATAATTTTAAATTCTGGCAATTCAGGCCCACCTCCGACAACCACACACTTTAACCCAACTCTTTTGCTCTCGGGAAGATGTGAAAGATAAGTAAATATTTTCCCGATAGCTTTTTCATGTGCTACTCTCCCCACAAAGAGTAGCACAAAATCATCTTCGTTCACAAAACCATGCTCTATTAAATATCGAGCATTTGTTTGACCTTCAGAAAAAGATTCTCTGTCAATTCCACTAGGAATCACATGCATTTCTTTTGTTACACCAATACGTTTCAACCAATTGTATATTTTCATACTTGGCGCAATAATGACATCGCTTCTTTGTCCCCACCACTGGCTTAACTCATCAAGAGCGTCTTTACTTAAAACCTTACCATCAAAAATGTAGTGCCCATACTCCGGGATATACATATGAAAGGTGTGAATATGTGGTAACCTATGTAGCTTTGCAACCTGCCAAGCTAATAGCCCCATGGGTCCAGGAGAGTGAGAGTGTACGAGTGAATAATGCTTAGAGTACGCACGTTTTAAGTTTGAGACATCTAACGGAACAGAAAACCTGATTTCAGGTTGGAACAGAAGTGGAATAGAGCTAAACCTAAAAATATTATCATCATCTGTATACTCCCCTGGGGTCTTGGGAACATACACATCGTGTGCAATGTCCCGATGAGAAAGCTCATTATGTAATAGTTCTAATGAAACAGATACTCCATCAATTTTTGGGCGATAGGCATCAGAAAAATGGGATATGTATTTATCGGACATCATCAAGCTCTATTGTACTGGATTTATGGCGAATTGTATCGGCAAGCCCCCGTGCATATAGATAAAGTGCCCTCAGGGGCTGTTTCTTAAACCGTCTAGAAGATACTCCTACTTTCATATCCAAAAGATACGCAATCTTTCCAACTTTCTGCATTCTTTTTGAAAGATCAACGTCAGCACTTATTTGAAAACTCATATCAACGCCACCGATCTGCTGATATGTAGACAGTCTCATTGCCATATTTGAACCAACAAACTGCATCGTACCTGTTAACAAACGCTGAACCCACACAAATACCGCAAACACTCCTCCAGAAAAGAACTTTACTATTGGTGAATTATCATAAAAATATGTTGGGCCTGTAGCTCCTACAATATCTGGATCGTCCATAACTTTTACTACTGAAGCAACCCAATGATTAGAGACTGCTGAATCTGCATCCGTCTGTATGACCCAATCATATCCTTCAGAAATTACATAATCGTATCCTGCCTTAAGTGCATACGCTATACCTTTTTGGGGCTCCGAAACAACAATTGCACCATGCTCTTTTGCAATATCCGAAGTTTTATCAGTTGAAGCGTTGTCCACAACAATTATTGCAAAAGGAGTCGGTAAACCAACCTGATTCTTTATTGAAGACAGGGCCTGACCTAAATATTTTTCTTCATTGTATGCGGTGATTAAGACTGCAAAGGTACTCATGATATAACGGTCCTTTTCCCATCTTTACGGTGTTTACGTGTTACCCTAAACGACAAATACTTTCCAAACATCAAGCGCGTTTGAGAATCTATTGCAGGGAGCGTTCCAAATGTCATAAGAATAAGTGGCGTCATTAAAAGCTGAACATTTCCTATGAATCGTCGTAGTCTTGACCATGTATGTGGCATCGGCGGAAATAACTTATGGTTTAAAATTGCTGTTGGCAATAATCCAAGGATTGCAAACGTAAGAATTATACCTGAATAAAACACTAAATTTGTTCCAAGCACTGTTTCTCTAAAATAACCATTTACAGCAACAAGGATAAGTGCACCAAACCCTGTTATGTAGGCAATTGTTGCCCAAATCAAGTCTGCCCTGACCACAAAAAGCAGTCGCTCCAACCGTTTGATAAGAGGCATTTCCCTCTCGCTTAACGTCATTTTGTAAATAAATGGACGATGCTCTACTCCATACGCCCACCTTTGAAGTTGTTTGTACTGATTAGTAAAGGACTTTCCAAGAGTATCGTCTAAAACAGTATCACCATATACTGGTAACCAGTGGGGCACCACTTCAAAATCACCTTTAAAGTGATAGAGCGCATTCCAGTACAATCTGCTGTCGTCATTTACGTGGTCGGTTGACCAAAAACCTAGCTCCTTTAGTGTTCGCAAATTAAGCGAATGACTGCTAAAAATTACATACTTCCATGGCTCAACGAGTTCTGCCAACTGATTGATCGTATGTGAAGATGCAATAATTCTCATAGGAGCTGGCGCCTGCCAGTAGTTATTTGAATACATAAAGACACCGGTAAAAGACCGTTGCCTTACATTTTCTGTTGAAAGGTATTTATGTGTAAGACCAGCAAGAAACTGTTGGTGCACAACAAAATCAGCATCAAGTGTTGTTAGAATCGTATTATCAATATCAATGTCCTTCTCAAGAGTCTCCCATAAATGATTAAGCGACCACGTCCTATTTGAACCAGGACCGACCACTTCTCCTTCAATATCTCCCGGATGCTCAGTTACGTATACTGCGGCAACTCTATGAGAAAATTCTTCAGCGATTTTTTTCTTTGCCACCTTAAGCTCAGGATCTTCCCTCTGCTCAAGAGCCAAAACCACTCTCACATGTGATAAATCGTACTCAGAGTTCGCAATCCCCTCAAAGGTTGTCCGAATAACGTATTCAGGTTCTTTATAGGTAGGGATAATGAGAAGATGTTCTATAGTTGAATGTTCGTCTGGAAAATCGTGTTTGAGTTTACTCCACCAATCCACCTTTATAACCTTTTTAAATATCCGGTATCCCAAAATACTATATGTTGCGCTCTTAAATGCACGGTACAGCCAATAAACATCAAGAAATATAATTCCATACGCCATTGCAAAAGGAAGGTTTAAAGCTAACCAGACTGGGGATGTTAATACCAACCACGTTAAAATTCCTGGCACCATTTCAAAAATTCGATCAATGTGTGATTTTGTAGATTTATTTTGCATAGTGTGTGTTAACCATACTGTTCAACCCTACTACTTCGCATCCTGCCAATTTGAACCTGAATTTACATCAACATCTATTGGCACATCTAAAGAAACAATTGATTCCATCTGTTTCTTTATGTCATGCATCATAGCATTTACCTGCTTATCTGGCACCTCAAACACAAGCTCATCATGGACCTGAATCAACATATGCGAATCATCTGGCAGAACCTCTGCCAATCGATTCATAGCCATTTTTATTATGTCAGCCTGTGTTCCTTGAATAGGATGATTAACCGCAATGCGTTCAGCACCAGATTTTTGAATATTATTCCGTGCAGATAGTGCTGGTAAATATCGTCTTCGCCCATACATTGTCTCAACATAGCCACGTTCACGAGCATTTGCTAAATGTTTTTCTTTCCACTCAACAACGTGTGGGTAACTATCAAAAAATGCACTAATGTATCTTTTTGCTTCAGATAGTTCTATACCTAACTGTTCTGCCAAACTATATGACCCCATTCCATACAAAAGACCAAAATTGATTGTTTTACCAACTTTGCGCTGATCAACAGAAACATCATCAAATTCAACATTAAAGATTTTTGCAGCTGTTGTCGTATGAATATCTTGCCCATTAACAAAAGACTCTTTAAGCTGTTCATCTTTTGTGATATGAGCTAATATTCTCAGTTCAATCTGACTATAATCAGCAACAATTAATGAGCTTCCTTCCTGAGGAACAAACAATTTTCTCACACCAAGATCAAGATCTGTAGGAATATTTTGAAGGTTTGGATTCTCAGAACTTAACCGCCCTGAAGCAGTTTTTGTTTGGTTAAATGTTGTATGAACCCTATCATTTTGATCTAAATAGTCTGGTAATGGATATAGGTATGTTGAAGCAATTTTATGGATTTGTCTGTATTCTAAAAGTAATGAGACAACAGGGTGCACGAGTTTTAATTTTTCTAATACTGACTCATCGGTGCTTCGTTGAGTTTTTGTACGTTTCACAACTGGCAAATGAAGCTCATCAAACAAAACCTCTTGTAACTGTTTCGGAGAATTAATATTTACCTCATGTCCAATAGCATCATAAATTTGTTTTTCAATTCCTAATAGTTTACTAGCGTATTCTTCTGTCATTGTTCTTAAAAGTCCACGATCAACACATATTCCGCACTTTTCCATCGTGAGTAAGACTTTTTTTAAAGGCATCTCTACTTCTTCAAATAAAACCTTCAGCATATTGTTCTCCAGTAGTTCAAACCGAGCTTCTAACTCTGTTTGGAGTGCACTTGTTACTGCATTGCGCTCATCTTGTGATAAAGCATCTTCAGGGGCAATATGGTGTCCAAGGATTTCAAGGGCTAGTGAATCTAGAGATGTACCTTTTCCAGATGCACCGGTTAATAAGTGCGCCGCAATCTTGACGTCAAAATTTGAACTATTAGTCTCTTTATCTGGCAATGACGCAATATCGAATAGGGTATGAACTGGTTCAGGCTCCCCGATGACTTTTTTTATAAGTGAATTGAAATCGTGTCTCGTGAAAATGGTTCGTAGTTTTACTGCATCATATGTTTCAAAAGAAGTCTCATCCAAACTAACTGGCAAGGGTACGGTCGTTACGATAGTAGCTAACTCCTGGCTTACATATGCTAACTCTTTTCCTTCAATCAATTTTTTAGCAAATTTTTGCTCTACTTCATCAATATTCTTATACAAAAGGTCAATCGTTGGATACTGTAACAGTAGTGCAATCGCAGATTTCTCACCAATCCCCTTTACCCCTGGAATATTATCTGAGGAATCTCCCCTTAAGGCCTTATATTCAACGATTTGATCAGGACCAAGGCCGCCATATTCTTCCCTAACCGCATCTGGATCAAATGTTTTTGTTTGAGAAAACCCTTTGTGAGGCATGTATACATAAACATGATCACTTACTAGCTGTAATACATCTTTATCCCCCGAAACAATAACTACCTCAAACCCCTGAGTCTCACCTTTTGTAGACAACGTTCCAATAATATCGTCTGCCTCATATCCCTCAACGCCGATCTGCACAATTCCAAACCCATCTACGATCTCAGTAACAACCTCTTTTTGCGATTTGAAATCTTCTGGTGTTGGCAGTCTCGTTCCTTTATACTCTGAAAATTTATCATGTCTAAATGTTGGACCAGATGTATCCCACGTTACAACTACATGAGTAGGTTTAAGATCTTCAAGCAGCTTAAACAACATGTTTGTAAACCCATACACCGCACCAACAGGTTCACCAAGAGAAGAGCTGAGCGGGGGAAGTGCATGGTATGCCCGATATAACAGACTGTGCCCATCAACAATTACAAGTTTCTTTTCGGTATTCATACTATATGGTAATGATCTCAAATAGTGAGTGATTTGGGAAGCTAATCGTTTACCGCACCCTACAAAAAGGTAAGCCTAGAGTCCCTTTTGGGCAACTATTGCCTCAAACTCATCTTTTTCAATTGTTTCATCTCTCATGAGAACTTCAACTACCGCATCAAGGACACTTCGCTCTCTAACGAGAATGTCCTTAGCGATTTCATAAGCTGAGTCAATTATTCTTTTCACCTCTTGATCAATTTGAGCAGCCATTTCATTTGAAATTCGTGGACTATCAAGAGTTGGGTCAAATGTCGTATTTCCCATTGGATCACTGTATGAAAATGCAATTGGACCAAGTGAACTCATACCGAACTCAGTAACCATTTTGTGAGCGATTTGGCTTGCACGATCAAGATCGTTATGTGCACCAACCGTACTATTACTATAAACTGTCTGCTCTGCTGCTCGTCCACCCAAGAGGGCCGCAATCCTATGCTCAAGGTCCGTCTTGGTCTGATGAGACCTATCTTCTTCAGGATTGATTTCAGTAAATCCAAGCGCCAATCCACGACTCACAATACTTACTCGATTCACTGTATCTGTTCCCGGTAATACTTTTGCAACAAGCGCATGTCCAGCCTCATGATATGCAGTCATTTTTTTGTCTTCTTCTGATTGGATCCCTGTGCGGGCTCTACCCAATTTAACTTTCGTTATAGCTTCAGATACGTCCTCCATGCCAATACTCACTTTATCGTGTGATGCAGCCGCAATAGCCGCCTCATTAAGCATGTTTTCAATGTCTGCACCACTGAACCCAACAGTCATTTGTGCCAAACGATTACGATCGACACCTTCCTCAAGAGGTTTATTCCTCAGGTGAATATCAATAATCTCACGCCTGCCTTCTTTATCGGGAAGTGACAATACAACTTGTCGATCGAACCGACCAGGGCGAGTAAGGGCACTATCTAATAGATCTGGACGATTTGTGGCAGCAAGCACAATGACGTTGTCACTAGGGGTAAACCCATCCATTTCAACTAGAATTTGATTGAGTGTTTGTTCCTGCTCCCCTTGTGACGTCATATAAGAACGCCCTCGCTTTTTTCCAATGGTCTCAATCTCATCGATAAAAATAAGTGCAGGTGAAGTTTGTTTTGCCTGATTAAAAAGATCGCGTACCCTTGATGCACCAACACCAACTAGCATTTCCATAAATTCAGAACCAGCCATACTATAAAATGGCACATTTGCTTCATTGGCCACTGCCCGAGCAAGAAGTGTTTTTCCGGTACCAACAGGGCCTACCAAAAGGACTCCTTTAGGAATACGGGCACCAAGCTTTTGATATTTTTCTGGATTCCTCAAAAAATCAACAACTTCTTCAAGTTCCTTCTTTGCTTCAGCAACACCTGCAGCATCCTTAAATGTTACCTTTGCTGTAGTCTTATTAAATAGCTGAGCCTTTGATTTACCCATCTCAAACATTCCACCACCAGCACCACGTCCGGCGGACCTAAATAAAAACAAGAAAAAGACAACCATTATGATGACAGGGAAAATATTTATAATTGCGGCCCCAAGAAATCCATTGAAAAAAGGCGTTTTAACTTCAATTGATGTTTTATCAGAGAGGTTTTGAATACCAGCACGTTCGAACACTTCATACACATTAGTCCCAGCCTCCTTTAAAGCCTTAAGTTCAGTTCCATCGACAAGTGTAGCTGTTATGGTATCTCCTGAAACTACAATTCCTGTAACCTTATTGTTTTGGATTTTTGTGACGAGATCTGAAATTCCAACTTCTGTTGCACCACTAGAAAAATCAAATGCTAAACCCCCACTTATCTGACTAATAACAACAGCAATGATTAATGCAACGGCTACGTAAACCGAAAACACACGGGCTATCCGAAACCATTTATTTTGTGGTAACTGTGGAATACGTGAAGAGGATTTACTGGATTGTTGATTATTTTTTTGTTCTGGATCCATGATTCAAAAGCCTTATAACGAAATTAAGTATACCATGCTAAACCAATAGTTTTGGCTTTTGTTGGGGAATAAAAATGTGCACAAGAACGCCTTCACACCGTACACAACCCTAACGAAAACGCGATATCTAGTCTTACTACAATAACAACATTAATTACGTATCCAAAATTACTTGGCAATTCCTAATAATGTAATGAGAATCTCTGTTGGGTTTTGGGAACAAAACCCAGAGTTTCGCAAAGCGAAACTTGCTGCCAGGAGGGAGACTTAAACTCCCAACACTGAGGTAGCCTCAGGTCTGTGACTGTACTGAAAATAGCGATATTGAGTTTTGTACTCTAAACTCAGAGTTTGTTGAAAACAAACTTGGTGCCAGGAGGGAGACTCGAACTCCCGACCTGAGGCTTATGAGTCCTCCGCTCTAACCACCTGAGCTACCCTGGCACAACTTAATTAAACTATACCCTAAAAAACAATGCCCGTATTGTACCTCACCTATTCATTAAAACGAGATAAATGTCAAAATCATAGTAAGAATCAAAACGAAAATGAGAATAACCATAAAAATCACTGTGTAGTTTGTGAAACAAACTACGAGTTTTGCGTAGCAAAACTTGGTTGCGGGTCCGGGAATCGCACCTGGTTAACCAGGTTATGAGCCTGGTAAGATCACTAGACCTACCACCCGCGCTGAAAAAACATGCCTTATGGCACTTGAATGATACCAAAATTGTCTTATAACCGCAAACCAGAAAGTAAAAGTTGTGCCCACTGATCCTGGAGAGAGATGTCTTTTCGAGGATTTTCATCGGCCACACCAAGTACTGCTTCTTGATTACGATCAATAACGACCACGGATTCTCCTGGTTTAATGAGTTGCAACTTATTCCTAGCCTCTTTTTCGACAAACTCATCCGTTTCCTTATATTCTTTTTCTTGAAGAATCTTATTAAACTCCATCTCTAATTGTGAAACCTGCAAATCAAGCTCTCCAACTCGTTTACTAGCCGTATAAGTTTGAACCATGGTCTTACCAAGATTAAACACCAAAAACAGCAATCCAACGACAACAATTCTGGAAATTATTACTTTTTTTTGCATCGTAGTGGTATTGTATCAAACTATCTCTTTAGGACACAAATTGCATAACTATAGGTCTCTAAAATACCCTATATCTATTACTATTGACAGTTTTTACTATGAGTGGTAAACTCTCCAAGTCATGATAATTTTTGATGAAGCACACTCTCAGTTTGTAGCATACCTGTCTGGTGAAGACCGGGCAGATTCTACTATCCTTGCCTATGGTAAAGATATTGAACAAATGCTTAACCATATTAATGACACGTTTGACAAAACACACGTACACCATATTGAAACTGAACACATTAAATCCTTTTTAGAATCTCTTGAAAACGAACAATACACCAAAAAAAGCATTTCCCGCAAAATCAACTCTATTAAAACATTTTTCCGTTTCTTAAAATTAAACGATTATGTTATTGAAGATCCTTCCTCAGTAATATCTCACCCAAAATTTGAAATTCCTGCACCTCGTATTTTAAGTGAAACAGAATACCGTGCACTCCGTGATGCAGCAAGAGATGACGTTAGAACCCATGCAATTATTGAGCTTTTACTACAATCAGGAATTCGAATTGGAGAACTTTCAGAAGTAGTAATTAGTGACATTACGATTGACGAATCTCAGGAACAAGGGGTTCTTAATATTGAAGGTTCACGCACAACACTCGCACGTCGAATTCCACTTAACAAAGCTGCTGTTCTTGCTATCGTACGATACCTAAACGAACGTCCTGAGGCTGAAGCACCTCATGTTTTTGTTACTCGAACTGGAAAACCACTCCTTGTTAGAAACATTCGAGCAAGCATTGATCGTTATTACAAAAAAGCTGGCATTGAGAATGCAAAGGTAAACGACCTACGTCACACATGGATTGCTCACCACATTAAACGAGGAACAAGCCTTGTTATGCTTTCAAAACTAGCTGGACACAAACGACTGGCTACTACTGAAAAATATCTTGAGTTTACCGATGGTGGAGAAAACAACAGTATTCACTTAGAAGAGCTCTAAATTCAAACCTTTCTCACGCCTAAACTAGTTACCCCTCTTTTATTTTTCGATGTTTTTATCAAAAAAATCCCGCCTGACGACATGCGCCAAGCGGGAAATTCACTACCTTACTACCTCTTTAACTACAGACTGTTCCTTCTCTCTTTGTACCGACGGTTCTTCCTGTGCAGCTTTAACCTCATCTGGTGTTGCCAACCGACTATGGTGACAGTTCCCGTTGACACAAGCTGCCTCGTACATATTGGTGTGAATAAATGAAATCCTGACGTGACGCCCTCCACAACCTGGGCACACACATGAAGCGATAACCTGCTGTTGCCTAATCACAACACTCCCTCCTTTTAAGATATTCCCACATTACAGAATATGAATTTCGGGATTTCACACTAGAAACTTATGTGCCTCTTCACGTGATGGATCTTCAGGAACTTTCCCCAGTATCCCAAAGAGGAAAGCCAGGGTATCAACGAAACAAATACTAATGGGTGTTTCCATTACAGTTCTCCTAGAAAATAGTTTAATTGTAAAAGGTTCCTACTAAGCTTCATTCGGAATTATACGCCCTAAATGAATACAACCCCACAATCAAATTTTCCTGATCCAACATAGTATAATGAACCTGCTTCGAGTATATTGTCTGGGTTGGTTTGTTTAGCAAGCTCTAACAAAAACCACATGAGATACTTGTAGATGATACTTTAAATTGAAAATGTTAAGGGCGAGTAGCTCAGTCCGGTTAGAGCGCGAAGCTTATACCTTCGTGGTCGCAGGTTCGAATCCTGCCTCGCCCACCAAGCGAAGCTTGGTTAAGAAGTTTGCTCAGCAAACTTCACACCATCTGTTTTGCAAAGCAAAACTTTGAGTTTACTGAAGTAAAATCAACTATATTTCATTTCACCAACCTTCCAACTACTACTCTTCACACAAGCTCACCCAAACCCCTTCGCATCGCCATAAATAGGCGCGCCTCTTGTAGCAAAACAAGCATTCATGCTATACATATCTCATGAAACTGTCCAAAATATTTACATTATCTGTTACTGCATATATCGTTGCTAACCTGCTCACTGGTGTAGTTACCTATGCAAAAGATATTACCCAACCTATTAGTACAAACCCTTCATCATCACTGGTATTTAGGCCGATAAACAATGATCCAGATATAAAAAAAGCTTTAGACTTTGTTAAAGACACAAGCACAAAAGTAGTCTCCCCTTTAACCAATAGTGAAGATGCAACAAAACCGACTGCAATACCTGAGCAATTAACGATCCAACCTACTCCTACTCCACCTACAGAAACAACACCCTCTACTGAGAACGTATTAGGATCCTTTATTACATTTGGACCATCTCTTAACAGTAAACCCGTTGACCCAAACGGCACCATCATGATTCCAAGAATCGGTGTTAATAGTCCCATAGCTTTTAACGTACAAATATCTGATAAAAAGTATTACCAACAAGCTCTCGATCATGGGGTTGCACACGCCAATGGAACTGGGATACCTTCTGAAGAGGGTTCCAATACTTACTTATTTGCTCACTCAACACAGTTTGAAGAGCATATTGCAAAATATGCAGCGGTATTTACCAAGCTACACCAACTTGAAATTAATGACCAAATTGTAATATTTTACAATGGGAAAAGGTATGATTATGCAGTCGTAGAAGAAGAAATTGTACCAAGCTTTGATGTATCGGTCTTAACGAAACAACACGAATATACGGCACTTACACTACAAACCTGCTGGCCTCCGGGAATTCCTAAAGACAGATTTATTACAACAGCAAAACTCATTTCAGTGTACGATAGATAACATGAATAAGAACATTATTAACGTAGCTCTTATCGGAATCACAATACTTGCAATAATATTTGCCATTTTCTCAACATCAACAAAAAATACCCCTACAGCAAATCCTATACGTTCGCTAGAAAATCCCGATATAATAAACACAACCCCTACAAGTGGAAACCAGCTCTAATTACTCTAGTTAAGGGTTTTGAACTGTTTTAAGAATGCCTGTATCAAAAAGGTATATACATCCAGTACCACCATTCACAATCACTGTTGAGTACGTTCCGTCAGCATTTTTCCACTTAAGACAATCCCCATCGGCTTCATTTTCAAGATATGCATACACTAAGTAACTATTCGCACGCCACCGAGTATAACCATAGTTATCTGGGCTTATTTCATGATTATAATAATAGGTATACCGCGAAGGATATATTTCTGGATCAAGAGGATTGTACATTCAACGTGGAAGTGCAACACTTGGCAATTAAGCTGATGTAAGCTTAATTTTCAGTTGTTCCATTTTCTCATGGGGTGTCATGTACCCCAAACACTTCATCGGTCGATTGTTTAGCCACCATTCGATGTACTCAATCTTTTGTTTGGATACACCAGTTAACGGTGTTCTTTTGGGTATGAACCTACGTATATCCTTGATCGCTCGCTCTACTCCTCCCTTTTCACAACTCG
>Ga0210012_1000419_pt1 | contig 49531 bp, 37 predicted proteins | sample CryGeymeta201504_FD_183974 | JGI IMG/M metagenome (GOLD analysis project Ga0210012, IMG submission 183974) | Groundwater microbial communities from Crystal Geyser aquifers in Utah, USA - Crystal Geyser metaG 2015-04 (SPAdes) (version 2) | ecosystem: Environmental > Aquatic > Deep subsurface >... | reverse complement strand
AGTATTATTAATATTCTCATAGTTTTTCTCAAATGTGTGCTAACTTGTTTATATGCTGAACTTTTAATAACATATCATACCAAATCGGAAGGATATGCCCAAGTTTTAACATTTTTTCTTGTGGTTATTTTTCTTATCATAATTTCTCGTTTTTATAATAATTTCTCGTTTTTATACTTAGCTAAGCTAGTCTTTTCTTACAAACTATCAAAAGGATTTTTAATTTTTTGTAAACGATGCTCACTTACATGGGTGTATATCATGGTGGTTTTTGGACTGCTGTGACCTAATAAGGTTTGAATATATCTTAAATCTGTGCCACTTTCTAATAAATGGGTTGCAAAACTGTGCCTAAGCGTGTGTAGGGTTATGCGCTTACCTGTTATCTTTGCAAGGGATAAGGCCTTTTTTAATACTTGCTGAGCGCTAGAGCTTGTGTATTGCTGTCCGTTTTGACCTTCAAATAAGTAATTTTTTGGTTTGTATAGAAGATAGTAATCTCTAAGTAACTGTAAAAATAAAGGCGACAGCAAGGTGTATCGGTCTTTTTTTCCTTTGGCCATTTTTATATGTATAAGCATACGCTTACTGTCTATATCGCTTAATCTTAAATTAATAGCCTCTCCAATACGCAGGCCACCACTGTACAATAATGCCAATAGTGTTTTATGCTTTATGTTTTTTGTGTGGTCTAATATAGACTTAATATCATGGGTGCTTAATACTTCGGGTAGGTTTTTGGCTTTGCGAGGCCTGTCTATTATAAGGGGGTCTATGGCCTGTTGTGTGTATTCTAAGTATTTTTTAATACCGTTTATGCATTGGTTTTGGTACGAAATAGATTTGCCCGGGGCTACAATGTATTCATAATTAAAGGTTTCTATTAGCCGGCCTGTTATTTGTTGTTGCCCTTTTAGTTGTAAATATCTTAAAAACTGTAAGGTTACTTCGGCATAGGTAGCAATAGTATTGCTGCTTAATCTTTTTTGTTGCATCCAGCGCTTGTAACGTTCAACGTTTTCTTTTGTGTCGTCATTTAGCTTTGGCAAATTTAAGGGGTTTACAGAAGTTGCTTTATGGGTTATTGTTTGAACAGATAATTTTAAGGCACTGTAATCGATAAACCATTTTTTTTCTTTCAAATGCAGGTATAACTTCTTTTTGTTTTGTGTGGTGTTCGCTATATAAAAAGTTTTGTGCGTTTGGCTCCAACAAATGCCTTTCAATAATCGTATATGGTTCTTTACATCGGTATTGTAATTAAATCCAATAGCTATTTGGTTATGGTCTTTATGTAATAGGGGCTGTAACGTAATAACTGTTTGCATATAAAAATGATAAACCATAAATTTAACACAATTATAAAACATTTCACAATTAAAAAACTATTATTATTTTAGGTTTATTTTTGCCTATTTACCAGCTCTAAATATTATAAAATCAAATGGTTCTACTTTCAATATTTCCATTATTTTTGTGCCATGCATAGAAAGCTCCATGATTTTATTCCACAAGCAGCTACAGCTTCGGTATTGCAACTGTTGGAACACGAACATTTGGCGGTAAAAATAAAAAACGAGCGTAAAACCCGGCATGGCGATTATAGGCGCTTGCCCAATGCTAAGCATCAAATCACGGTCAATTCCAACTTAAATACCTATCGGTTTTTAATCACCCTCATTCATGAAATGGCTCATTTTGAAGCCTACCAAAACTATGGGCGTTTTATAAAACCCCATGGGGTAGAGTGGAAGCGCACTTTTCAGCACCTTATGCTACCGTTTTTAAATCCAGAGGTTTTTCCAACGGCCTTATTGCCTCTGCTAGCCAAGTATTTTAAAAACCCCAAAGCCTCTAGCGATACCGATACAGATTTGGCATTGGCCTTAAAAAAATATGATGAAGACCAAAATAAAACCTATATTTTTGAATTACCTTTAGGCAGTAGTTTTAAAATATACAACGGCAAAGTCTTTAAAAAAATGGCTAAGCGTACCAAGCGGTATCAGTGTGTTGAGGTAACCACCGGAAAGTTGTATCTTTTCAATCCTAATGTTGAAGTAGAATTAATATCATGATGAATAAAAATTATTATGCCATCTTAATGGCAGGTGGCGTAGGCTCTAGGTTTTGGCCAGTAAGCACAGAAGCATTTCCAAAACAGTTTCACGATATGCTGGGCACCGGCGATACCCTCATTCAAAAAACATTTAAACGGCTGGCAAAACGAATACCTCAAGAAAATATTTTTATTTTAACCAATAAGCGGTATCATGATTTGGTGCTGCAGCAATTGCCCCAAGTAACCCAACGCCAGGTGGTGTTAGAACCTGCCATGCGCAACACGGCTCCTTGTATTTTATACGCCTCGTTAAAAATCCAGAAAGAAAACCCAGAGGCTATCATGATTGTGGCGCCAAGTGACCATTGGATTGAAGATGAAGCCACCTTTTCAAACAACGTACAGCAAGCCTTTGATTTTTGTGAAAAGCATGACGCTTTAATGACCTTAGGCATTCAACCTACCTTTCCAAACACCGGTTATGGGTATATCGAGTTTGATAAAACGTCAAAAAGCCCCATAAAATCGGTCCATCAGTTTCGGGAAAAACCAGATTATAACACGGCAAAAGACTTTATAGCCAAAGGAAATTTTCTTTGGAATGCAGGCATTTTTATGTGGAGTGTTAAAAGTGTCATTGCAGCTTTTCAAAACAATCAACCAACTCTTTTTGAATTGTTTAAAACAGGATTATCGGCCTATAATACAGAACAGGAAAACGCTTTTATTCAAGAAAATTATGCTAAAGCAGACAATATTTCGGTAGATTATGCCATCATGGAAATGTCTAAAAATGTGTATGTCATAGCGGCTGAATTTGATTGGAACGACCTTGGAACTTGGGGCAGTTTATATGATAAACTAGATAAAGATGACCAAGAGAATGCGGTGGTAAATGCCAGAACCTTAACCGAAGATGCCTCCGGAAACATGATTAGAACCGCCAACCATAAAATAGTGGTGGTGGATGGGTTAAAAGATTATATTATTGTGGATAAAGATGAGGTGTTGCTTATCTATCCAAAATCAAAAGAACAAGATATTAAAAAAGTGCTCCAAAAAGTAAAAAACAAGTACGGAGAGCACTATGGTTAAACACATAAAGCATTGTGGCACATATGGACGAAAATAAATTCAACTTTTCTGAAGAAGACATAAAAAAGGATGCAACCTCACAAGAAGCCAAAGAAGGCATAAAAAAAGAGGCAAGGGGCTTATTCATTAGTATTAAGAATTTTCTTCAAACCTTATTGGATTTTAGAGAAGATACCGATAAAGACGCCACGGTTGAGGCCATAAAACTTGATATTCCTTTTAAAGGAGCCACGGCCTGGATATTAATTTGCTCTATTTTTGTGGCTTCTGTTGGTTTAAATGCCAACTCAACCGCCGTGGTAATTGGCGCTATGTTAATTTCACCATTAATGGGGCCTATTCTTGGGGTTGGTTTATCCATTGCCATTAATGATGTGGATACACTAAGGCGCTCTTTAATCAATTTAGGCATCATGATAGCGCTTAGTTTACTTACAGCGTTTTTATTCTTTTATTTGTTTCCATTAAGCGAGGATACTTCTGAACTTTTAGGAAGAGTAAAACCAGACATTCGCGATGTGCTTATTGCTTTTTTTGGTGGTTCTGCACTCATCATAGCACGCACTAAAAGAGGAACCATTGCCTCGGTAATTTTTGGGGTTGCCATTGCTACCGCTTTAATGCCACCGTTGTGTACCGCAGGGTATGGTTTGGCCAAAGGCAATTGGCAGTATTTTGGTGGCGCCATGTATTTGTTTACCATCAACACTATTTTCATTGCATTGGCAACCTTTATCGTTTTAAAGGTATTGCGTTTTCCTATGCTTAAATATGTCAATTCTGCAAAGCGAAAAAGGATTGGGCAAGTGGCTTCTCTGCTGGCCATTGTGGTGATGATACCAGCTATTTGGACCTTTGTTAATGTATTGCAAGAGAGTAATTTTATGAGAGATGCTAAAGCATTTGTTAATAATGAATTAAAAGATTTACCTCATTTTGAATACATGAAAAATAACGCATCCTACCAGTATGTTGATAGAAAAACATCGTCTATAAACATCAATATCTTTGGGCTTGATGAGATTTCAGACCAAACCATCAGCCTACTCAAGGGCAGAATGAAGGATTATAATGCTTTAACAGAATCTACTTTAAATTTCAATCAAAACCGCTCAAAAGCGTTGGACAATTTTAAATACATGCAAGAATTGCGTTACCGAGACTCCGTTGATTTATTATCGCAAACACAAAAAATATATTACCTAGAAGACAAAGTAAGACAACTGAGTAAAATTGAAAAACTTTACATTCCATTTGAAGAACTTACTAAAGAAGTAAAGATAAATTATGAATATTTAGATCAGTTTTCTTATTCAAACATCATTTATACCAACTTTACAAAAACAGATACAGTTGCAGTATTTACAGTAAGATGGATAGATTCTTTAACCAATGAAAAAGTTAGGATAAAAGACCGTGATAAGTTAGAAAAATGGTTAAAGCTAAAATTGAATTTGGATACCTTAGTAGTTAAACGCGTTAATTAATTACTTTTTCTCTTCAATATACATTTGACGTACTTTTTTCATGAGTTCAGAAGAATATACAAAATCGGTTACAGCTTTATTGTCCGTTTTAAAAATGTTGTCTTTAGACCCTTCCCAGGCTTTTAAACCATCTTTTAAAAACACAATTTTTTCGCCTATTTCCATAACAGAGTTCATGTCGTGAGAATTAATTACGGTGATAATTTGATACTCGTCGGTAATTTCCTGAATGAGGTTATCAATAATAATCGCTGTTTTTGGATCTAGTCCAGAATTGGGCTCATCACAAAATAAATATTTAGGTTTGTTTACAATGGCTCGTGCTATGGCAACCCGTTTTTGCATGCCACCAGACGCCTCACTGGGCATTTTGTTGTGGGCATCAATTAAGTTAACACGTTTTAAAACAAAATCTACACGGTCTTCCATTTCGCTTTTGCTTTGTTTGGTAAACATTTTTAATGGAAACATAACGTTTTCGGCAATGGTCATAGAATCAAACAGCGCGCTTCCTTGAAATACCATGCCTATTTCTGCACGTAAATTTCGCTTTTCGTCTTCCGTTAAGTTAGAAAAAATCTTGCCATCGTAAGAGATGGTTCCTTCTTCATAATCAAACAATCCTAACAAGCATTTCATAAAAACGGTTTTGCCCGAACCGCTTTGCCCAATAATCAAGTTGGTTTTTCCTTTTTCAAACGTGGTGCTAATGCCTTTTAAAACTTCTACGCCAGAGAATGATTTATGGATGTTTTTAACGTCTATCATTAGCTCAACAACATTTGGGTTAAAATATAATTTAAAAGAATTATAACCACACTGGTCCAAACAAATGAAGCAGTACTGGCTTTGCCAACTTCAAGTGCACCACCTTTCATATAAAAGCCATGATACGATGGAATGGTTGCCAAAATAAATGCAAAAACAAAGGTTTTTATAAAGGCATAGGTAACATGAAAAGGCGTAAATTCTGATTGAATGCCAGTAATATATTCTTCTAAGGTTGCAAATCCGCCATAAACACAGGCAATTAACCCGCCATATATTCCCAAAAACATGGCAATAGAAATTACAAATGGATAGAGCGTTAGCGCAATAAATTTAGGAAATACTAAATAATTTAAAGAGTTAATACCCATAACTTCTAAGGCGTCTATTTGTTCTGTAACACGCATAGTTCCAATACTTGAGGTTATAAACGAACCCACTTTTCCAGCCATTATAATTGAAATAAAAGTTGGGGCAAACTCTAAAATTATAGATTGTCGGGTTGCAAAACCAATGAGGCTTTTTGGAAGAAATGGATTGTCAAGATTTAAAGCTGTTTGAATGGTAACAACGCCTCCAACAAAAAAAGATATAAAGGCAACAATTCCTAAAGAACCAATAATTAAGTCGTCCATATCTTTAAGGATAAGCTGTCTCATGGCACACCACTTGGTTGGTTTACGAAACATCTCAACAATCATTAAAAAATAGGTGCCTATATTTTGAAGGTATATCATGATTAAAATTCTTAACGCTAAAGTAAAAAAAAGTTAAGGGTATTTAACTTAAAATTTAAATTAAGACGTGTTAAATTTGGTATTTTTGTAAAATCAAATCAAAATGATATCCATGAGACAATTATTTCACCTTATTCTAATGGTTATTTTAACCATGCCATGCGTTGCACAACAAAACATTTCAAAGCCTTCAGAAAAAAATGCAATCTCCCAAAAGCAACCAAAATTGTTGGTTGGTATTGTAGTGGACCAAATGCGTTACGATTATTTAACGCGTTTTTACAACAAATACGGCGAAGGCGGTTTTAAGCGCATGATGAATGAAGGGTTTAATTGTGAAAACCATCACTTTAATTACATCCCAACCTATACCGGACCCGGACACGCCTCTATTTATACGGGAACAACCCCAAAATATCATGGCATTATAGCCAATGATTGGTATGATAAAAGCACCAAAGAGTCTGTGTATTGTGCTGGAGACAATTCGGTTGAATCTATTGGAACCACAGATGATGCAGGTAAAATGTCTCCACACAGAATGGTGGCAACCACCTTTGCAGACGAGAATAAATTATTCACACAAATGAAAGGTAAAACCATTGGTATTTCCATAAAAGACCGAGGCGCTATTTTGCCAGCTGGCCATACCGCCAATGCCGCTTATTGGTTTCATGGTAAAAATGAAGGCGTCTTTATTTCCAGTAGTTTTTATATGAAAGAATTGCCTCAATGGGTAAAAAAGTTTAATAAATCAAACATCGTGGAGTCTTATTTAAAAGAGTGGAATACCTTATACGATATCAATACCTATACAGAAAGCGGTAGCGATTTAAATGATTTTGAAGAAGGTTTTAAAGGAAAAGAAACCGCTACGTTTCCATACGATTTAAAGGCTTTAAAGGAAACCAACGGAGGCTTTGATATTTTAAAAGCAACCCCTTACGGTAACAGTTTAACAGCAGATTTTGCAATCATGGCTATTGAAGGAGAACAATTAGGGCAAGACGCCATTTCAGATGTTTTAACCGTAAGCTTCTCAAGTCCTGATTACATAGGGCATAATTTTGGAGTGAATTCTAAAGAGATTGAAGACACCTATTTACGTTTGGATTTAGACCTTGAACGCTTTTTTAAAGTATTGGACGAAAAAGTTGGTAAAGGAGAATACACCGTATTTTTAACCGCAGATCATGGTGCTGTGCATGTACCATCATACCTGGAAAGTGTTAAAATTCCGGCAGGATATGTTAATAATAAATCTTCAAGAAGCAGCTTAGAAGCCTTTCTTAAAGAAGCTTTTGGAAGTAGTGATTTAATAGAAAATATAAGCAATAACCAGATTTTTTTAAATAAAGCCACCATCAAATCTTTAGATTTAGAACTAGATGATGTTGAAGAAGCCATTGCCAATGAGGTGATAAACTATGAAGATATTTTTAAAGTTTATACTGCTACAGCCATGAATCAAACATCTTTTAGTGACGGTATTGAACATTTATTGCAAAACGGATTCAATCAAAAACGCTCTGGCGATATCTTGCTGGTTGGCAAGCCAGGATTTATATCCTATCACAGAAAAGGCACCACCCACGGCAGTGGCTATAATTACGATACCCATGTGCCTTTATTGTTTTTTGGAAAAGGCATTGCAAAGGGTCATACCCTAAAAAAAACAGCGGTCAGTGATATTTCACCAACCGTATCGGCTTTGTTGAGTATTAGTTTTCCAAACAGTTCCATAACTGGAAACCCTTTAGAGTTTGTTTTAGAATAACCATGTAATTTGAGAAAAAGCACGGTATATTATGTAGTGGCTGTTTTGATGCTTGTAGGTGTTTTTGGGTATGAATTTATTTTAAATCAAAAAGAAAAAACAAAGCTTGTCGAACAAGGAGCCAACACCAAACAGCTCACCAACGACTTTTTTTTACCTTCCAGCACCACAGGACAAATAGTACACCATGAGGGCTATTCATTATCGTATAGCGAACCCCATGAACAAGCCGAATGGGTGGCTTATGAATTAAAAAAAGAACAGCTTTCAAACACTAATTTTGAAAGACCTTATTTTGAAGTGGATAAAGCCGTTAAAACAGGTGCAGCCCATTGGAGAAATTATAAAAACTCAGGGTACGACCGCGGACATTTATGTCCTGCAGGAGACAGAAGTTATCGAAAATCAGTTTATGATGAAACCTTTTTAACCAGCAATATCAGTCCTCAGGAACATGATTTTAATGCTGGTATCTGGAACACCTTAGAACAAAAGGTTCGTTACTGGGCAAGCAAATATGATGGGGTTTTTGTCGTAACTGGTGGCATTCTTGAAAACCATTTAAAGACTATTGGAGAAGAACAAGTTGCGGTACCAAACCAGTTTTATAAAATTATTTTGGATAATAATAAAGGAACTATAAAAATGATTGCTTTTTTAATACCTCATAAAAATTCAAATGAACCATTATATAAGTTTGTTGTATCTGTAGATGAGGTTGAAAAGCTTACTGGTATTGATTTTTTTCCTGAACTGGATGATAGCATTGAAAATAAACTTGAAGCGTCAAGCAATTATAAAAACTGGAGTTTTAATTGAGGTTATAGTGTGGTGTTAGGTGTGGAGTTGTAATGCTGAGCGCAGTCGAAGCATCTTATCTTTAAAAAATCTTCAGTTTTTTAGAATAACATTATTTCAAGCTATTCATCATCCCCTTCCAACGTAAATTTCTAATAAACTTACCTTCTTCTTCAGACACTAAAAAGGCTATTTTTTCTTTTTTAGCTTTAAAATACCCATTCATATAATCTTTAAACAATGAAACACCTTGTTTTTTATAAGCTAGTTTTAAGGCAGAAATCAAGGTAATAACAAAACCATACCGCATTTTATACATGGCTTCTCCCTGCATATATTTTGAAGCTTTGTTATAGCTTATGCCTGTGGGTTTTAAATGCTTGACCTTTAAGAAAGCATCGGTTAAAAGTTCCCAGCCGTAATATTTAGCGAGCAATTCATCCACCGTATCCCAACCCATGGATGGTTTTAGTTTTCCTATTTGCAGAAAGCATGCTTTTTTATAAGCTTTTAATGCCCCACGAATATGGTCTTTTCTAGTTAAGTTTTCTAAGATCCATTCCCCGTTTTTTTCAATATAGCAAAACCCCGAAACCATGCCTAGTTTTGGATTTGATATGAAGTGTTTTGAAAGCGTTTCTAAATAATTGGGTGGAAAAATTAAATCGGCATCAAACTTACAAATCGCATCATAATGCTCATCCAAAGTTTCAAAACCTTTATAAAAGGCCTGGATAATTTTTGAACCCGGCAAATGCTCATTGGATGATTTTGAATTAATCAAATGAATATAATGATGTTTTGAAGAGAAACTTTCTACAATTTCTTGGGTTTCATCGGTAGAATTGTCATTCACTACCACTACTTTTTTTGGTAAAAGTGTTTGATGGATTAAAGAATCTAAAGTAATACCTATAGAGTCGTGTTCGTTATGTGCAGGAATGATGATGTAGAAATTCAAAATCGAAAATTTAATGATTCAAAGTTAAACTCTTTCAGCATATACAATATAATATCTTGGTGTAAACCATCTTAGTATTGGACGTATTCCAACTTTTTTGGTTGGGTTTGTCCATTTTTGCCTATCCATAATCGTCCAACCGGCTTTTTCCAATAACCAATCAAATTGCCAATCTTCAAACTCATGATAATGTCTATCCCAATTATCGGTTTTGCTTCTGTATGCCGAAGAAAACCAAAGCCTTAGTGGAACGCTGGCTACCAGTTTATTGGCCTGTATAGCCTGTAGCACGGTAAAAGGGGATAATAAATGTTCAAAAATCTCAAAGGCTGTCACGACATCGGCTTTTGAATGAGCAATGGAAGACGTATCAACATCTAAATCTTCTCCACGAGTGTTTTCAACTTGGTATCCTTCAGAAATCATGATTTTAGTAAAAGGATTTTCAACACCTAAATCTAAAATAGAACTGGACTCAGACACATGAGACTTTAAAAATTGAATGGTATGTTTAAATCGTTTATTAGGATAGCTTTTATCGTACATTAAAAATTAAATTTCTTCATTTCAGCGAAAGCGGAAATCTTTAACATTGGTAAACAATTGCATTGATATGCATGCCTGCACCAACACTAGCAAATATAATAACATCACCTTTAGAAAGACTATGATTTTTCAATTGATTGTTTTTAATTAAATCAAACAAGGTAGGCACCGTAGCTACCGAACTATTTCCCAGATTTTGAATGCTCATGGGCATAATGCCTTCAGGCATATCGGCTTTATAGAGCTTATAAAAACGCTTTACAATGGCTTCATCCATTTTTTCATTGGCTTGATGGATGAGTATTTTTTTAACATCTTTAATATCCATACCACTTTTTTCAAGACAAGTTTTCATGGCATTTGGAACATTGGTTAAAGCAAATTCGTAGATTTTACGACCATCCATTTTAATGTATCTGGTGTCTCGGCATAAGTCTTGATTGTTGGAATTTCCAAAATACAAATAATAGGCTTCATCATAAGTATAACTGCCTGTTTCATGGGCTAAAATACCACCTTCTTCATCCGTAGCTTCAATAACGGCAGCACCAGCACCATCAGAATAAATCATGGAATCTCTATCGTATTTATCAACCACTCTAGATAAAGTTTCATTGCCAATGACCAGACATTTTTTTGCCATTCCAGCCTTTATAAAGGCTTGTGCCTGAATAACCCCTTCAATCCAACCCGGGCAGCCAAAAAGAATATCAAAGGCCACACACTTAGGGTTTTTAATGCGTAAACTGTGTTTGATTCTGGAGGCTAAACAAGGTAAAAGATCACTTTGGATGGCGTTGTGTTTTACATCGCCAAAATTATGGGCTACAATGATATAGTCCAGTTCTTCTCGGTCAATATGAGCGTCTATGATGGCTTTTTCGGCAGCAAAAAAACCTAAATCAGAAGAATTTAAATGGTCATTGGCGTATCTGCGTTCAGCAATGCCTGTAATGGCTTTAAATTTTTCAATAATGATGGCGTTCTCACTGTTTATAGGAGAACCATCGGTGCTTAAAAAGGTGTGTTGGTTGAAGTTTTCATTTTTTTCAATAGTATCTGGAATATAACTTCCAGTGCCTGTAATCTTGATATTCATAAATAAAAAATTAAGCCTTTAATTTAATAGAGAACGAATTTAATCACTATAAATTAAAGGCCAGTTAAACGGTGCTAAATTTTACGATGTTCAACAACTGATTTAAGCCTCCATATAAGCTTCGATTGGAGCGCATGTACATATCAAATTTCTGTCTCCATAAGCATCATCAACACGTCTTACTGTAGGCCAGAATTTATTGTCTTTTACATAGTCTAACGGAAAAGCTGCTTCTTCTCGAGAGTATGGATAAACCCAATTTGTTGATGCAATCATTTCTAATGTATGAGGAGCATTTTTTAAAACGTTATGTTCATCATCCTTTGAAGCCTGATCGATTTCTTTTTTGATAGAAATCATAGCATCACAAAAACGATCCATTTCTTGTTTGCTTTCGCTTTCTGTTGGTTCAATCATTAAAGTTCCAGCAACGGGGAATGAAACGGTTGGCGCATGAAAACCATAATCCATTAAACGTTTTGCAATGTCGGTTACTTCAATTCCATGGGCTTTAAATGGTCTGCAATCTACAATCATTTCATGGGCGGCTCTTCCACATTCACCAGAATACAAAGTATCAAAACTTCCTTGTAAGCGATGTTTAATATAGTTAGCATTTAAAATGGCTATTTTGGTAGACTGTATTAAGCCTTCTTCGCCAAGCATTTTAATATAGCCATAGGATATAAGGCAAGCCAAAGCGGAACCAAAAGGCGCTGCAGAAATGGCTGTTATGGCCTTGTCTCCACCTGTTTTTACCACTGGGTTTCCAGGTAAAAATGGCACGAGTTGTTTAGCAACACATATTGGGCCAACCCCTGGGCCACCACCACCATGAGGAATGGCAAAGGTTTTATGTAAATTTAAATGGCAAACATCGGCTCCAATACTTCCTGGATTGGTTAAGCCAACTTGGGCATTCATATTGGCGCCATCCATATACACTTGGCCACCGTTATCATGAATAATTTTAGTGATTTCTTTTATGGCCGATTCATAAACACCATGTGTTGATGGATAGGTGACCATTAAGCATGATAAATGATCTTTATATAACGCGGCTTTCTCACGCAAATCCTCCACATCAATATTGCCTTCTGCGGTAGATTTGGTAACCACCACTTTCATACCGGCCATGACAGCACTGGCAGGATTGGTGCCATGTGCCGATGATGGAATTAAGCATATATTTCTATGAGAATTACCACGAGATTCATGATAAGCTTTAATGACCATTAAACCAGTGTACTCACCTTGTGCGCCAGAGTTTGGCTGCAATGACGTTGCAGCAAATCCAGTGATTTCTGTTAATTGATCTTCTAATGCTTTTAAAACGGTTAAATAGCCTTTGGTTTGTTTTCGAGGTGCAAACGGATGAATATTTCCCCATTTAAACCAGCTTAAAGGTAACATTTCTGAAGCAGCATTTAATTTCATGGTGCAAGAACCTAATGAAATCATAGAATGATTTAATGACAGATCCTTACGTTCTAGATATTTAATATATCGCATCAATTCAGTTTCCGAATGATACGAATTAAAAACCTCCAGGGTTAAGAAACCGGTAGTTCTTTGTAAGGTTTCTGAAATATTATTAGCTTCTGAAATAGACGATATAACAATGGTATCTTTATGAGCAGCTTCAGCAAAAACCGTAATGATATAATTGATATCCCTAATAGAGGTTGTTTCATTGATTGAAATGGTTACCGTTTGGTCATCGGGATAAAAGAAATTGACCTTTTTTTCTTTGGCAATGTTTCTGATTTTTTTAGCATCCGTCTTAATTTGAAGCGTATCAAAATAAGAGGTATTGACTTGATTAAAGCCTAACTTTTTTAAAACATCTGAAAGCGTTGAAGCAGTGTTGTGAATTTTATTGGCAATAAATTTCAAGCCTTTAGGGCCATGATAAACCGCATACATACCAGCCATTACCGCCAATAAAACCTGAGCGGTACAAATATTTGAAGTTGCTTTATCACGTTTAATATGTTGTTCTCTGGTTTGCAAAGCCATACGCAAGGCTCTTTGGCCGTTGGCATCTTTGGTAACACCAATAATCCTTCCGGGCAAATCGCGTTTGTAGGCTTCTTTGGTGGCAAAAAAGGCGGCATGCGGACCACCAAATCCCATAGGAATTCCAAAACGTTGTGTGGTTCCAACAACCACATCGGCGCCAAATTTCCCAGGAGCTTCCAATTTAACCAAGCTCAAAATATCAGCAGCAACCGCTACTTTTATTTGATGCTCATTGGCTTTGTTTATAAACGATTTAATATCACTTATTTGGCCGTCTTTTCCCGGATATTGCAAAATGGCTCCAAAAAAGTCAGAAGAAAACTCAAAAGAATTTTCATAGCCTACCACCAATTCAATACCTATAGGATTGGCTCTAGTTTGCAGTAATGATAAGGTTTGTGGTAAGATAGCATTGGAAACAAAAAACTTATTGACATCATGCTTCTTCTGGTCACGCTCACGAACCGCAAATAACAAGCTCATGGCTTCTGCAGCAGCTGTACTTTCATCTAGAAGTGAAGCATTGGCAATTTCCATACCTGTTAAATCGGTAATCATGGTTTGGAAATTTAATAAAGCTTCAAGTCTTCCTTGAGCAATTTCTGCCTGATAAGGCGTATAAGCGGTATACCAACCTGGATTTTCAAGGATATTTCTTTGAATTACAGCAGGTAAAATAGTGGGATGGTATCCTAAACCAATATAGGTTTTATAAGCCTTATTTTTTTTAGATAACTCATGAATATGTAGCAAATACTCATGTTCAGTCATGGGTTCATCCAAGTGTAATGGTTTTTTTAGGCGAATATCATCTGGAATGGTTTCATAAATCAATTGATCTAAAGAGCTAACACCAATAGTTTTTAACATTAGGTTTTGCTCTTGTTCTCTTGGACCAATATGACGCAGTGCAAAAGCGTTTGTATTCATTTATTTTTTATTGAGTTTGAAGTGCAAAATTACATAATTAAAAAACCTTTTCTATGGATGCCATTGAAAGTTTTTAACCAAATAATGTCGTTATTAACACTTTTGTTATTTTTGTAGTATGCAAGCTTTAAAGCACGTATTGAATTTTTATATAAATAGCAGTATTCACGTGGCTTTAGCCGTTGTTTCTTTGACATACATAACCTTTATGGAATTTAATATTCCTAAAGATACAAACCTCTTATTTTTTATTTTTTTCGCATCTGTAACCGGCTACAATTTTGTTAAGTTTTTTGGTGTTGCAAAATTCCATCATCGCAGCTTAACAACTTGGCTAAAATTAATTCAAATCTTTTCATTGATAAGTTTTGTTTTGATGTGTTATTACGCCCTAAAACTCGAAATGATAACGCTGTTGTATGTTGTTGGTTTTGGCATGCTCACTTTTTTATATGCCATACCTTTGTTGCCACCCAATAGGTTTTTAGATGAAAAGAATAATTTAAGAAGTATAGGCGGTTTAAAAGTGTTTTTAATTGCTTTGGTCTGGACTGGTGTTACGGTGGTTCTTCCATTAATCAATAATCATTTTGAATTGATAAAAACAGAGGTTTTATTAAGCAGTATTCAGCGTTTTTTATTGGTGGTAATGCTCATGATTCCTTTTGAAATCAGGGACTTACAATTTGATAGCGTAAAACTTGCAACAGTACCGCAATTACTTGGTGTAACTGGAACAAAATTATTAGGAATTTTGCTTGGGATAGGTTATAAAATTTTAGAATGCTTAGAAGATAAAACATTCGGTACCAATTGGATTGTTTTGTGTATAATATTGGTAATAACCTTTATGTTAATTGTTTTTTCAAAAGAAAAGCAACATAAATTTTACAGTGCTTTATGGGTAGAGGGCGTTCCAATTTTATGGTTGATAATGTTACTTTTATTTACTTAAAGAATCGTCATCTAAAGCTTTATTAAATTCATTTTTTAAGTATTCTCTACTGTTTTTATCCATACAAGTAACTTTTGAATCTGAAATAGCGGCAGTAAGTTTTGAGTTGGCGTTGGTATACTCTCTACAAGCTTTGCAATATAGCAAATGAATGTTTAGTTTAACTTTTTCCCAGAAGGTAGATTCTTTGTATTGTGATTTATCGCAAACATGATTTGCTTCATGACATGAAATACCAATTCTAAATTTTTTGTTCATAATTAAAACCAATTTTCTTTAAGACATGACGACATGGCTGTTCTTGCTCTATGTATAATAACCCAAAGATTAGACGCAGTAATATTTAATTCATTACAAATATCTTCGGTTTCAATGCCTTCTATCGTTTTCATTCTAAAAACTTCGGCTTGTTTTTCGGGTAATTTTGCCAAGCAATTAAAAATAGCTTCACCCAATTCTGTGTTCTGCATAGTATCTTCGGCTGTTTTATCGAAAGGATCTGCAACCCGTTCTTCCAACCAATCACCATCCGTTTCAGAGTCGTTGTTTGATGTTATTCGTATTTCTGCTTTTCCTTTATTAGAATTTATTTTTCGGTAGTAGTCAATAATTTTTCGTTTTAAAATGGAGATAAGCCAAGTGCGTTCGTTGGCTTCTCCTTTAAAGTTTTTCATGGATTTTAATGCGGCTAAAAAAGTGTCTTGTACCAAATCCTGAGCTATTTCCCGGTCGTTAACACGAGAGATGGTGTAATTAAATAAGTAATCGGCATACAAATCAATCCACTTATTCGGATTTAGAAGGTTTTTTGGCATTTTCCTATTTTCAAAAAATTAAAGTCAAAAATACGTAAATATTATAAATAAGAAGGTTTAGTTTTTTTGTTTAGTTTTGTTAAAATATTTTTTTGAAAACAATAACTTATAATCAAACTTGAGTGAAGGTTAAGCTGTCTATAAAATGTATCTTAACTCGAAAAATTGTTTATAAATTTAAATAGAATTGGTTTTTTGTTGATCAATTCTGAAAATAAAGCGTTTTTTTTAATTAATATCTCTCTAAAATTTTATTAATATTTAAACAGGCATTTATTTAATCAACCCCGCTCGTTTTAACAATGCTTCGGGTTGAGGTTCTTTTCCGCGAAATTGTTTATAAAGCACCATAGGATCTTTTGTGCCTCCTTGGGAAAGCACATAATCTTTAAATTTTGTAGCGACTTCGGTATTAAATACACCTTTTTCCTTAAAATATTCAAAAGCATCGGCATCTAAAACTTCTGCCCATTTGTAACTGTAATAACCTGAAGAATAACCACCTTGAAAAATATGTGAAAAGGAAGTGCTCATGCAATTTTCAGCAATATCTGGGTAAAGTTTGGTGCTTTCAAAAGCTTGCAGTTCATGTATTTTTACATTGGAGATGTTTGTTGGGTCTTGTCCGTGCCAACTCATATCCAGCAATCCAAAACTCAATTGACGTAGCGTTTGCATGCCTTCATGAAACGTAGCAGAAGCTTTAATTTTTTCAACCAAATCCATGGGGATGACTTCTCCTGTTTCATAATGTTTAGCAAACAATTCTAGAGCCTCTTTTTCATAACACCAGTTTTCAAAGATTTGACTTGGTAACTCTACAAAATCCCAAAACACGCTGGTTCCAGATAAACTAGGATAGGTTGTATTGGCTAGCATACCATGTAAAGCATGGCCAAACTCATGAAACAAGGTGGTAACTTCATTAAAAGTTAACAATGACGGTTTGCTTTTTGTTGGTTTGGTAAAGTTGCAAACTATGGATATATGTGGACGTTCATTGATGCCGTTTTTAATACTTTGAGGTTTAAAAGAAGTCATCCACGCACCATTACGTTTTCCGGTTCTAGGAAAAAAATCTGCATAAAAAATAGAAACTAAATCACCTTCTTGATTGGTAACTTTATAGGTTAACACTTCGTCATGGTATTTATCAATGGTATTAATTTCTTCAAAACTTAAACCGTATAATTTTTGAGAAACGGTAAAAACACCATCAATAACATTTTCTAATTTGAAATAAGGTTTCAATATTTCGTCGTCCAAATCAAATAACTTTTGCTTTAATTTTTCGGCATAATAAGCTCCATCCCATTTTTCTAAATGTTCAAGACTGTCTAAACTTTTCGCAAACGCTTCTAATTCATCAAACTCTTGTTTTGCTGCTGGTTTGGCTTTTTCCAAAAGTTCATTTAAAAATGAAGTCACTTTTTCAGGAGTTTTAGCCATACGTTCTTCTAGAACAAAATGGGCATGGGTTTTATAGCCTAAAAGTTGTGCCCTTTCAAAGCGAAGCTTAGCAATAGTTAATACATGTTCTTGATTATCAAACGCATTCTTATGGAATCCTTTTTGGCCAGCAGCTAAGGAAAGCTTTTTTCGTAACGCTCTATTGTCAGCATAAGTTATAAAAGGAATATAACTAGGATGATCCAGGGTAAATAACCAGCCGTTTTTATCTTTGGATTCGGCTAATTGTTTGGCAGCTTCAATGGCGCCTTCTGGTAAACCGGATAAGTCTTTTTTATTGGTAATAAGCATTTCAAACGTATTGGTTTCTGCCAAAACATTTTCTCCAAATTTTAGTTTAAGCTGGCTTAATTTTTTGTCAATATCTCTTAGAATGAGTTTTTTTTCTTCAGATAAATTTGCTCCATTTCTTGAAAAACTTTTGTATTTTTTATCTAGTAAAGTACTTTGCTCTGTGGTTAGATTTAAAGTTTCTTTGGCATTGTAAACAGCTTTAACTCGTTTAAATAAATCTTTATTTAAAGCAATATCGTTACCAAATTCAGATAAAAGTGGGGAAATTTCTTGAGCTATTTTTTGAATGGTATCATTAGTTTCGGCCGAATTGAGATTAAAAAATATACTTGAAATTCGATCTAATTTCTCACCTGAAAAATCGAGTGCTTCTATGGTATTTTTAAATGTTGGAGCTTCTTGTAGGTTTACTATGGCATCAATTTCAGCCCTAGCTTCTTCAATGGCAAACTTAAAGGCTGGTAGAAAATCTTCATTCTTTATTTGTGAAAATGGCGCCGTGTTAAACGGTGTTTGAAAAGGGGTAATTAAAATATTTTGAGTCATTTTTTAAGAAATTTACATCTACTATGCGTGCATAGGTTTTTTTTTCTATATTTGTCAATATTGTTTTTGAAAAGTGACTAATTCAAATGTAATCTATTTTATTAATAGCCAAAGAAACCTCGAATTTTGTTCGGGGTTTTTTTATTTTAAATCTTCAGCAGATTTAATGACCATTTGCTTTAATCTTTCTTTGTAAACCAAGATTTTGTCTAGTACACAAGAATCACTCGAGCCTATAATTTGAGCAGCTAAAATACCAGCATTTTTGGCGCCATTAAGAGCAACAGTTGCTACAGGCACGCCTCCGGGCATTTGAAGAATGGACAATACAGAGTCCCAACCATCGATAGAATTACTGCTTTTAATAGGGACTCCAATAACTGGAAGTGGAGATAAAGAAGCTATCATTCCTGGTAAATGTGCGGCACCGCCAGCACCTGCAATAATAACTGAAAATCCTTTGGTATGGGCTTTTTTGCCATAATCGAATAATTTTTCGGGTGTTCTATGTGCAGATATAATATCAACTTCAACCTCAATATCAAAACCTTTTAAAATATCTATGGCTTCTTGCATAACGGGAAAATCGCTTTTACTTCCCATAATAACTCCAACTTTACTCATAATTTTTTATTTGGATATAACTTTAATCGTTTTTTTTACCTTTTCTGCAATTTTTCTTGCTTCGGCCAAATCCTGATGAACAATGGTTACATGTCCCATTTTCCTGAAAGGTCTGGTTTGTTTTTTTCCGTAAATATGTGGGGTTACGCCTTCCATATGCATGATGGCTTCTATGTTTTCATAAACCACATTGCCTGTAAATCCATCTGCTCCAACCAAATTTACCATAACACCACCAACTTTACTATCCGTTCTTCCTAAAGGTAAATTAAGAATAGCTCTAAGATGTTGTTCAAATTGAGAAGTGTAACTTGACTCTATGGTGTGATGACCAGAATTATGAGGTCTTGGAGCCACTTCATTTATTAAAATATCATCATACTCTGTTTGAAACATTTCGACAGCTAAAAGTCCAACATGATTAAAAGCAGCCGATGTTTTTAAGGCTATTTCTTCTGCTTTTTTTGCAACAGCTTCAGATATTCTAGCTGGGCAAATCACATATTCTACTTGGTTAGCTTCTGGATGAAATTCCATCTCAACAACGGGATAGGTTTTGGTTTCTCCAGAAACGTTTCGTGCTACAATAACAGCTAATTCGTTTTTAAAAGGCACTAAGGTTTCGGCAATACATTCTACATTTGGCAGATCTTCTAAATCTAAAAAAGTTTTCACAATTTTTACGCCAGTACCATCATATCCAAATTGTGCACTTTTCCAAACAAAAGGAAATTTTAAGCCACCATGGTTTATAGCTTCTTTAATTTCAGAAGTATAGGCAAAACGTGAAAATGGTGCTGTTGGTAAATCATGATCAACATAAAACAACTTTTGCGTTGCTTTGTTTTGAATGATGCGTAATGTTTTTGAACTTGGATATACTTTGATGCCTAGTTTTTCCAAATCTTCTAAAGCATCTACATTAACATTTTCAATTTCAATGGTAAGAACATCTACCTGTTTTCCAAAGTTGAAAACAGTATGGTAATCCATTAAATCTCCTTGATAGAATTCATTACTTGCTATTTTGCAAGGGGCTTCATTACTAACATCTAAAACACAAGTATAAATATCAAATTTTCTGGTATTGTAAAGCAACATTTTACCTAATTGACCGCCACCAAGGATACCAAGTTTAAAATTTGAAGAAAAGTAATTCATGGACTTGTTTTTTGCTAAAATAAATTAAGGATACGCAAAAATACACTTAAATATGAAATTACTTCCTAATTCCTAAATCAAAAAATCGGTATTAGTCAATCAATTCCTTAACTTTGCAACTTTCAAAAAAATGATAATGGAAATAAAACTTCATGACAAGTATTTTAAACCATTTATTTCTGCACAAGAAATAGAGTTTGCAATAGAGCGTTTGGCTAACGAAATATATACAGATATAGGTAATGAAATACCTGTTTTTGTTGGGGTTTTAAATGGGTCATTTATGCTTGTAAGTGATTTTGTTAAAAAATATCCAAAGCCTTGTGAAGTTACCTTTATTAAATTAGCCTCTTATGAAGGTGTAAAATCAACTGAAGATATTCAGAGGTTAATTGGTTTGACCCAAGATTTAAAAGGAAGAACGGTTGTTATTTTGGAAGATATTATTGATACTGGTAATACATTGGCAGAAATTCATAGAATTTTTAAAAATGAACAGGTTAAGTCACTTAAAATAGCTACTTTATTTTATAAACCTGATGCCTATAAAAAAGACTTTAAATTGCATTATATTGGTATGGAAATTCCTAACAAATTCATTGTGGGTTACGGATTAGACTATGATGGATTAGGAAGAAATTTACCAGAAGTTTATCAAATAAAAGAAACACAACACATGACAAATTTAGTGCTATTTGGTCCTCCAGGAGCAGGAAAAGGAACACAAGCTAATTTTTTAAAAGAAAAGTATAATTTAATACACATCTCAACAGGCGATGTATTTAGGTTTAATATAAAAAATGAAACAGCTTTAGGAATGTTGGCCAAATCGTATATGGATAAAGGTCAATTAGTACCCGATCAAGTAACTATTGATATGCTAAATGCTGAAGTTGAGAAAAATGCTAATTCCAACGGCTTTATTTTTGATGGATTTCCAAGAACCAACGCACAAGCTGATGCTTTAGGTAAATTAATGGAAAGTAAAGATTCTGAAATAAGCGCTATGATTGCCTTAGAAGTTGATGATGAAGTTTTGGTAAAACGCTTATTAGAACGAGGAAAAACCAGTGGAAGACCTGATGATGCAGATGAATCTATTATTAGAAATAGAATTACTGAGTATTATAACAAAACAGCTATTTTGAAAAACTACTATTCTACACAAAACAAATATTTTGGTGTTGATGGAGTAGGTAGTATTAAAGATATTACTGCCCGTTTAAGTAAAGTTATAGACACACTTTAAAAAATATGTTTATTCGTTTAGTTGTTTAGATACTGCTAAAAATAACACAACTTAACAACACAACAAAAAACAAATAAACAAAAAGATGACCGAAGGAAATTTTGTTGATTACGTAAAAATGTATGTGACCTCAGGAAATGGAGGTAAAGGATCTGCACATTTACATAGAGAAAAATTTATTGAAAAAGGCGGGCCAGATGGTGGTGATGGTGGTCGTGGCGGCCATGTTATTATTCGTGGAAATTCTAATCTATGGACACTTCTACATTTAAAATTCAAAAAGCATATTAAAGCTGGTCATGGTGAGCATGGTGCTAGTAGCAGGAGTTTTGGAGCTGATGGCGAAGATGTTTATGTAGATGTTCCTTTAGGAACCGTTGTTCGTGACACAGAAAGCGATGAAATTATTTTTGAAATCACAGAACATGATGAGGAAAAAATTATAGCAAAAGGGGGAAAAGGCGGACTTGGTAACTGGCATTTTAGAACCTCTACAAACCAAACACCTCGATATGCTCAGCCAGGAATTCCTTTGGAAGAAAGACATATCACTTTGGAGCTAAAAGTATTGGCCGATGTTGGTTTGGTTGGTTTTCCAAACGCAGGAAAATCAACTTTACTTTCTGTAGTTACTTCTGCAAAACCAAAAATTGCCGATTATGAGTTTACTACGCTTAAGCCCAATTTAGGCATTGTTAAGTATCGTGAATTTCAAACCTTTGTCATGGCAGACATTCCTGGAATTATTGAAGGTGCTGCTGAAGGAAAAGGCTTAGGTCATTACTTTTTGCGTCATATTGAACGTAATTCCATTTTGTTGTTTTTAATACCAGCCGATGCAAAAGATATTAAAAAGCAATATGATATTCTTTTAGATGAGCTACGCAGATATAACCCAGAAATGCTTGACAAAGAACGCATTATAGCTATTTCAAAATGCGATATGCTTGATGATGAGTTAAAAGCTGAGCTTAAAAAAGAATTGGATAATCAATTACCAATACCTTATCTGTTCATTTCATCGGTAGCACAACAAGGATTGACAGAGTTGAAAGATATGCTTTGGAAAATGTTGAATGATTGATTTTTGTTGATAACAATTTTTTAAAAAGCTCTTAAATTTTTAAGGGCTTTTTAATTTTATAAAAAATAATGAGATGAAACTTTATAAACTACATGATACTATTTCTAAAAGGCATTCGCTCAATGTTATACTGAAAATAGAATATTTTTGGCATTACTGGGACTTTTTATTCACTGAAAACAGAGATTTAATTCTAGTTTATGAACCTAAGTTTTCTTCTCAAATTTCTTTAATTGATAAGATTTTAAAACATTTAGAATGGAATAACGGTATCAATTTAAAAAAACTACTTAAATATTTTAACCATCATCAATACTTTGATAAGAGTAATATAATTTTAAGAAGCAATAAAGAGTTAGCTAATGACATTAAGGGAATTAAAAGTTTTATTGAAAACCGAATTGGAAGTGAAGTTGATAATAAATATTTGTCTATTTCCGATAGAGGATTTTTATTTGAAGCTTTCAAAAAGTTAAAGAATGATTTTTTTGAATTAAATTCATATTCAAATATTTTAATTGATAAGTTGCTTAAAATTATTTTTAGTAATAATCTTCTTGGTGAAAATAGTAAAAAGGATTTAAAGTTTATATGCAATACCATCATTGACATACTCATACAAAAAGGTTATTCTTTGGGTTTTATAAAAGGATTATTGAGTAATACAATTTTTCATCCATCAAATAAATTTAGATTTAATTATGACAAAAAGTATGTGGATTTTAATTCATATGAAGATTGGAAAGAATATGTGTCAGAACAGTATGAGTTAATTTCTGTAAAAGACCGTTTTAACTTAATCAAAACTTTTTTAATTCAACCAAAGAGGAAAGGCTATTATATTTTTAAAGTAGAAGGAGTAGAATTATTAACAGAACCAATAGAAATATTTGAGTCAATATTTTATAATCCTCAAGAGGATAAAAAACTTAAATTTTATAGAGATAAAAATTCAATGATTAGAGAAGAGGACTATAATTTTTATACTAAATGTGAACTATTCTTGAGAAATGATTCTGATGATGATTTAGTAACAAATGCTTCTAGTTGTAACTTGATTGTTCCTACAGAGTATTACACAGAGGATATTGAGTATTTTAATTCATATAAATTTCCAACCAAATCATATATAGAGGCTTATAACAAAACTCAATTCTCATTATTGGAATTTAAAAGAGACCTTAAATCTTTTTCAGTTGAATATTTTTTTGATGAAGTATTAACTAATATCAGAGTTTTGCAAGAATGTATATTGGTTGATGTAAACTATAACTATCATAAGGCCTCTAATGATAAGGCTAGTAGCAAAGTGGCTTTTAAACTAGATGATATAAGAAAAAATATGCTGTATGAGCATTTAAATTTCAAGAGCAAAATTAAATTACAAAGCCCATTTACATTTCACTTAGCAAATAGTAATGCTCTATTGGCAGAATACAATCTGGAATATCATAAGTTTAATTTTAAATCTTTTTGGATTGAATGTATAGAACCATATTTTAAAGATGTAGATGAGTTTATAGATTTTTCTAAAAAAAGTATCAGGTTAAGGGCACATTTTTTTTCGAATTATAGAATCTTATTAAATAATGCTCTTAAAAAAAGCGTATTTTCTTATGATGCATATTGTTTAAATGATATTAGTATGAATGAAATTGGTATCGGTGAATTGAATATTGGAGATAGTATTATTGGGGATGAATTAGAACAAAATTTTGAATTGATTCCTAATAAGTCATTATTAGATGAGTTTAAAAGCGAAATGCGATTATTTAAGAATGATGAATTAACTTTTTTAAAAATACTAGATGATTGGATAACTAATACTATTAAAGTTGCTTATGATGAAAGAAATATTGAAGTACATTATAACTTAGTTGACTATTATAATGATATTTCCATAAAAAAAGATATTCTCTTTATAAATTCATGTGTGATTGGAGCATTTAATGATGCGGTTTTTGAAAACAATGTTTTTACGGTAATTGAAGCGAAAGAATTCATTAATAATACTCTTAATGATTTACAAGAACAATAAATGCTAATGGAATAATTTTTGATTAACTTTAATTAAAAAATAAAAACCATGAAAAAAATACTCATTATAATTTTGACTTTTGGTATTACAGCTTGTGCTCCAATTCAGGTGAGTTATGATTTTGATAAAGGAACTAATTTTTCTAAATACAAAACCTACAATTATTATAGTGACATGAAAACTGGCTTAAGCGAATTGGATACTAAGCGGTTTTTAGAAGCACTAGATGCCAAGTTAGAAAGTTTAGGAATAACCTTTTCTGAAACCCCAGATTTCTTTATTGATATTAAAAGCAGTACGTTTCAAGCGGTGCAACGTAACACGGTTGGTGTTGGTTTAGGTGGCGGCGGAAGAAATATGGGCGGCGGCATTTCTATTGGATTGCCCATTGGCCAATCGAGTGCAAACAGACAGATTACCATAGATTTTGTTGATGAAAATTTAAAGCAATTGTTTTGGCAAGCAGTAAGTGAATCTAGTTATAGCCCTAATAGAATCCCAAAAGAACGTGAAGAACAGTTAAAGGCCATTGCTGACAAAATATTGTCTCAATATCCACCAAAGCAATAACCTTTTAAACTTTATAATTATCCTAACATATTAAATGAAGTCATTGAACTTTGATTTTGTAGTTTTACCTATAAAATATAAAAACAATGAATTCATTAAAAAATAAAGTGGCTCTTATAACGGGAGGAACTAAAGGAATTGGTTATGGAATTGCGCAAGCACTCCTTAATGAAGGTATAAATGTAGCGGTTACAAGTAGGAGTAAATCTTCAGCACAAAAGGCAGCCGATACCCTTAATTCTCAATTGCCATTAGGAGGGGCTAAAGCCATTGGAGTCGAAGCCGATGTAAGACATTATAAAAGCCAGCAACAAGCGGTTCAAACTGTTTTAGAACATTTTAAGCAATTAGATATCGTTATTGCCAATGCTGGTTTAGGGCATTTTGCAAGTATAGAAGATTTGACTGTTGAACAATGGCAAGAAACTATTGACACCAATTTAACAGGCGTTTTTTATTCTATCAAATCTTGTATTGAAGCGTTAAAAAAATCTGAAGGATATTTTATTACCATTTCAAGTTTAGCAGGAACCAATTTTTTTGAAAGTGCTTCTGCATATAATGCTAGTAAGTTTGGAGTTACAGGATTTACACAAGCTGTTATGCTTGACTTACGGAAATATAATATTAAGGTGAGTACTATCATGCCAGGTTCAGTAGCAACACATTTTAATAATCATATTCCTAGTGAAACTGATGCGTGGAAAATTCAAAGTGAAGATATTGGTGAGTTGGTGGTTGATTTAATTAAAATGAATCCAAGAACATTACCAAGCAAAATAGAAGTGAGGCCTACCATGCCACCAATAAAATAAATACGAGAATTAAAAAAAAGAGGCCAAAAAGCCTCTTTAAAAAATTATCCAGCAAGTAAATTTTTATACTTGTCTTTGTAAGCATAAAGCATTACGATGTTTAATGCCAATAATACGATGGCACCTATCATATCTGCGGGACTTAAAAAGACATGAAACAATACGGCATTAATAGAAACACTCATTAATATAATAGCCATTAAAGCGCCATATTTATTAAATATAAACGACAATCCAGCAATTAATTCAACAGCGCCAACAAGTCCTAATGTTTTTGTGCTCATTAAAGCGGTCATATAATTAATAACAGCTTCGGGCATTTCCTCAGGAGCAGGCATAAAATTAAAGAATTTATTAGCTCCAAAAACGGCCAATAAAATACCGAAAATAATTCTGATAACAGTTAATGCTTTGTTCATAATGATAAATTTATTAGTTAGTGATATGAAAGATACTAAATTTTACAACATGTTGGTAAATATTTAGTTAACCAACAAACGAACCCCTTCACTATGACTACTAAATTCTGGGGCATACATACTTTGAATACCGGTAATGCCATTGCTCATATTACCCGCATTATTGACTCTTAAATCGTATTCAAATACATAAACGCCTTTTGGTAAATAATCGAAAAAGAAGTTGGTTGATGCGTCTTTTGTGCTTTCATAATACCCCAATCCGTCTTGCCATTTGTATTTCGACATCACGTTGACAGGTTCTAATCCAGCGGCACGCATGTCTTTCATATGTATAAATTCCATAGGTCTGTCGCTTTGCAATTCAATACGAACCCTAACTAAATCACCAACTTTTAATTGGGTATTTTCAGTGACTTCTGAAATTTGTTCGCCAGTATCCGTATTCTTTTTAAGGAACAGCTTTTTCTTTAATTTTAGCGGTGTTTCTGCTGAAGTGATTTTATCCAAATCTTCAAAATATTGCCAGTATAAACTGCCCCAAGCAATGCCTTCACCTTTTTTGGTAAGCGAAACTTCCGCCATTTCCGGTTTAATTTCTGAAGAATTCCAAGACGTTTTATAATAACCAGTTCCAGCTTCTATTTTAACATCTTCTAATTTGGATGGTTCTATTTTTTGTCCGCCTAAAACCACATCAACCGCATCGGTTACTGATAGCCAATCGTTACCTTGAAGCAATAAGGCATACACGGCTTCAGTAGTTGCTTTGGTTGTTTTCCACTGATTGGTTTGTTTGTTTTTAAGTAGCCAGATTTTTAAATTATCGATGGTTTTTGTGTCGTTTTCGATTTCTGAAAATGCTTCAATCAACAAGGCTTGCGTTTCAATCGGTGCTTGATACCAATACCAAGAAGATGTGTTTTCTTTCCAATACATACCTAATTCTTCCGAAGAAATACTGGTTTCCTTTAACGATTTTAAAATTTTAGAGGACGTTGATTTATCATTCAATCGTTCTGAAAATAAGGCCATTAATCCTTTGGCGTACAAGGAACGAGGTAGCCAATATTTTTGGATTTGCGTTTGGTAATATGTGGTAATATCCTCCACTTCTTTTGATTTTTTAACATCAGGAAAGAAGCTTCGCATGTATAAATAATGCAATTGTGTGTGGCTTAAATGATCTTTGTTTAAATCGATTTTAGCATCGTATTTCCTGATGTCTTTGTATTCTTTTATGAATTCGGCATCTAAATAGTTGATGGCTTTTTTAAGCATTTTTGATTCAGAAGAAGACCCTTCGATGGAGCCTGTCCTGAGCGAAGTCGAAGGGCTCAGGGTGACACCGAGTTTGTTCAGATGTCCAAAACCGGTAATAATGTGTTGGGTAATGTATCTGTTTTCGCGTCCGCCATCAAACCAAGCCCAAGCGCCGTTGGATAATTGATTGTTCTCCAATTTACGTAGGGCCGATTGCAATTCGTTCGTCATTTTGTTCAAGTCGAATAACAAAGCGATGCGTTTTTTCTGTTCGGTTTCACTCTGGGCATCGCGTAGCCAGGGTGTTTCTTGAATGAGAATGGATTTTAATTCTTCATTTTTTTCTAGGTTAGAAATTAACACATCAGCATTTTTCCATTGATTAAAAACTTCTTGAATTCTTGGGTTTGAATTCGCAATATGACTCGCCAACGCATTCGCATAATACCGCGAGAAGGTCTGCTCGTTACACTCATACGGATATTCCATTAAATATGGCAATGCTTGTACCGCATACCAAGCGGGATTAGACGTAATTTCTAAAGTTAACTTGTGGTTTTTTAAACTTGTTGAGGTATTCGTTTTTAACTTATTCAACGTGAACGTTCTGGTTTCATTACTACGAATCCACATCGGCAACGTTTCGGTAACTAACAGGCGATTACTTAAAACCGGAAGTGCATTTTGTTCGCCATCACTAAAGGTTTCCGATTTCGCTATGATTTTATATTGAACGGCATCCACATCATCAGGGATGGTTAAGTTCCAAGTGACTTGGGTGTTGCCTTTGGCATCCACTTTAAAAGGTTTATTGCTTTCTGAATTTCCAAGTTTGGAATCCACCTCGTTTCCAGTGACAGCATCTGTTAAAACTAAAACGGCTTGTCCAGACAATTGTTTATCGGTTAAATTCGCGATTTTCGTACTGATGCTTATTTGGTCACCTTGGCGTAAAAAACGAGGCGCGTTGGGTATGACCATTAATTCTTTTTGTGTCACTGTTGTTAAGGTTTTTGTAGCACTTTCCAAGGTTTTGGTATGCGCCAATAGTTGCAGTTTCCATTGGGTCAAAGCTTCTGGTGTAGTGAAACTGAAACTCACGTTACCATCTTTATCAGTTTGTAACTGCGGAAAAAAAAACGCTGTTTCTTGCAGGTTTTTTCGAATTTGAACGTTGTCAAAACTTTTTCTATTTATACTTAAAAAGGCTCTTTCTATTTCAATACCAGAAGCTTTTCCTGATAAAACAAAAGAAATATCTTCAGCTTCTTCAGTAACCTTATAGCCTAAACTTTTTTTCTGTTTTGAAACTCCATAAGCAGAAACAACAACTTCCTCTAAATGAGCACTGTCTTCAGCTAAAGAAATACTTAAGCTATTATTTTTACTTACAATAATTTTTCTAGAAGTAAAACCAAGGTAACTAAATATTAATTCATCATTTTTATTTGCTTTAATAGAGAAATTACCATCAAAATCTGTAGTTGTTCCTGTTGAAGTTCCTTTTATCATAACATTTACTCCTGGTAAAGGCAAACCGCTTTCATCAAAAACAGTTCCAGAGACAAAACCTTTTTTTATGGAATCATCGTATGTCGATTCAGTTTTAAGTCTTAAAGATTTAATATAATTATCATATTGCCATTTATTAAAATTAAAGCTAAATCCAAACCAATTCAAATGGTCATAATATTGTTGAGGGTAATTTACATACAATTGTTCATTGTAAAACCTAAAGTTTTTAGTTCCAAAACTTTGGTATGCATTACTTTGATGATTTGAATAATACATTGGTTTGTTAATAGGATTAAAATTCCAAGAATGGGTTTTAAACTGGTCTAAAGACGCATCGTACATACTTGCTAAAAGTTCTGCCGTTACTTTGTCGCCTTGAGGGCCTTTAATTTTAAAACGCCAAGTCTCATTGGTTCCGGGTTGTAATTTATCACGGAATGTGGCGGTTTCAATATCTAAATCTGTTTTGGGATAAGGCACAGCAATCATTTCTACTCCCGATTGAAAACTATTAAAAGCAGCAAAACTATAATTAATGGCAAACCCACCAACATCTTTAATTGTCACAGGAATAGAGATGGTTTTTTTGTTATTGTTGAACTGAATAATTTGGGTTTGAATAATTTTGTGGTCTTTTTCAATAGACACTGTAACATGTAAATTTTCAGCAGCAGAAGCCAACGTAATGATGGCGGTTTCGCCCACTTTATACGTTGGTTTATTGGTTGTGATGCTGAATAATTGATTATCAGCAATGGTTTTATCATCATCACTGAAAAGTGTGGTTTTAATTTCATCTTTAACCTCTTGTCCGAATGTGTCTTTACTTTCTAAAGTGATGATGTATTGTCCCGATTCCCATTTTTTAATGTTTCCTAATGCGAGTTCTTTTAATTTTTCTGTATCAAACGTTTTTTCAAAAACCAAATCGCCTTTTTTCCAATTATTGGAGTCATGTTCGTTATTATAAGCATCGTGGGGAAATAGATTTTTAAAAGCTTCTTCTGAAAAATCTTGATAATCTGGTGCCGGCCAAGGTCTGGTTCTTAAAACGGACTTTGGTGCTTGTAATTTATATAATTTAATGACGCCTGTTGCAGGCACGAATTCGCCATTAAGATTTTTGGTGTCGATGCTTATTTTTTGGTCTTTCTCGTTTTTATCTAACTTATCTGAAATGGACATCGTCGCAACTAATGCATGATAACCAACATTTACGATGGTGGTGGCACTTCGGGTTTCACCATTTAAATCGGTGACATCTGCGGTAATTTCATAATTGAAAATAGGCAAACTGGTTTTATCTACACTTGGGTCGGGGATGGCTTTAAAAGTGATTTCAAATTCACCTTTTTCATTGGTGGTGCTTTCGCCATGGGTGATTTCTTGTGGTTCGCTAAAAAATGATGGTCGTGACCAAAAATACCAACGTGGATATTGTACTTTTCTATGCACACGATACACCACTTTGGCATCGGTAATATTACTGCCCGCATACGCAAAAGCTGTGCCTTTTACAGTAACGGAATCGTTGATTTTATAGCTTTCAGTAACAGGATTGAATTTGGTTTCAAACTTGGGGCGTTTGTATTCTTCAACCGAGAAGTAATGTTCTAAGAAAAAATCTTCTTCATCACCATCAAATTCAATATGGTATTCGCCATTTAAACCAGAATTTGGTAATATAAACTCACCAGAAACCGAGCCAAATTCATTGGTTTTAAATTCAAGTTCCCCAATCTCTTCATCATTGACATCATATAAGGTGGCATACACAGGTTCGTTTGCTACGACTTCCGATTTTCCACCATCTGGATTCGTTTTTATGGCAATGGCTTTAAAATAAACGGTTTGTCCTGGGCGGTAAATGCTTCTGTCAGTAAACAAAAAGGCTTTGTATTGGGTTTTTTCTTTTTCACTTTTGTAATATTGACTTATATAATAATCGCCAAAATAGGCAGTGTCGTTTCCATGCTTAATTTTTGCGGTTAGATTTCTATAACGGTCGTTGGTTTTTTCAATAGTAATTTCTCCAAAACTGTTTGTTGTGAAATTTTCTTTTTGGGTATTCTTTGTGTTGTTTTCATTAAAACTTAATTCTACAGCAGCATTTACAATCGGTTTTCCGTTATTTCTATCAATAATTTGAAAGGTTTTTAAACGCGAACTTTCAGTTTCAATGAACGCTAAATTGGTGACTTGAATGGTTGAAAACGCAAAAGTTTCAGCATCATTTCGTGTTGAAGCAAAAATTAAATAGGTGCCATTATTAAGCTTGGGTATGGCAATTTCTGTGGTATGATTTTGATAATCATGCTCGTTTTTAAGCTTGCTTTCCCATTGGTTTTGAACAGCTAGTTTTTTAATAAATGCCAGTTGCTCTTCCTTTTGGTAAACTTTATTGAATTGTTCTAATTGTTTTTGCGAAAGGTTGAATATTTTAAATTGTAGTGAATCTAAATTTTTATAACTGACCAATAAACGCGCCTGTTTTTGAATGGGTAAAAAGTTTTCGGCGGTTATTTGTAAGGTTTGTTGAAGTATTTGCTCTTTTAAAATGGCACATTTTTCAGCAGCTTTACTTTTAGGAAATGTTTCAATCACAACATTGCAATTAGCCATGGCATCTTTGGCTTTCCAACGGTTATCTTCGTTTGTTTTTGGTTGATATTGTTGACTTTGCTGGTAATATATTGAAGCAATTTCAAAAGTGTACAATCCCGAAACGTCGTGAGTTTTTAGTTTATCGGCTTCCGTTTTTAAAGCCTTTAACAATAAGGTTTCTTTGTTGCTAAATGCCGCATGTTGATTCACAAATTTTAAACGTTCTATATTCACATCTGCCAATGCGGAAGGGTTTGTATCTTCTAAATGAAAACAAATTAAATCTTGATAAATTTTTAAAGCATGCAATTGTAAAGATGTGGAATCTTTAGAACTTAAAACCATATTTGCAAACGTGTTACTATCATCTAGAAACTGTGGATTATCAATTTCAAATTTATAAGCGGGTTTAGTGATGCTGGTTTCGTTGGTTTTATAAAAGTTTAAGGCTTCATGGTTTAAAAAATCGAATAGGGTTGGTCGGTAAATTTTAGAGTTTTTTTGAAGACTTAAAATGGCGTCATAGGTTTCCAAAGGCTCCAATTGAAGCATCAATCCGTTTTGTAACGAGTTTTGAAAATGCAAGTGAATTTCAGCAAAAATTGTTTGTAAATCCCAGGTTCTAAAATCTTCGGTAGTTACTTTTTCAGAGGTCTTGGTTCTGTTGTAAAAGCGATATCTATTTTGATTAAAATATTGCCAATACATATTGGCCAGTAAACTCTCTAAAATATTTTTTGTTGGGAAGGTGCTAATTTCGATTTGTTTATTAAAATCGGTAATGATTTTTAATTGAGCATTTTCTTCTAAAACCAAGGCAAACTTGCTTTTGTATAGCATGGTTTTTATGAGTTGTGCATTGTTGTTGTTTTTTGTTGCCTGTTTCGTAATGACTTCAAGAATTTTTAAAGCCGATTTTGGTAAGCCGTCTAACTCAAACCGCTCAATTTCATTCCATAAATTATCATAATTTTGGGTTTGGGCTTGCGAAAAATTAACAAAAAAAATGATTATTATTAAAGTGATAAAAGTCTTCATATTATAAAATTCACATAGGTTTCATTCAAAAGCCATTCCAAAAAACAATAAATGAGTAAATGCTTTCGTTGGTTGAGTGAAGTTAGCCTTTTTTAAATCAATTATAAATGTTTAACTTTGCTTTTTTAACCCCAATATTATGAACAAGATTTTTTACCTACTTCTTTTTCCTGTTTTGGCTTTTAGCCAATCCAGCCTTGATTCCGTTGAAAGCCTTCTCGGAAATAAACAATATTTAAAGGCAGAGGGCCTAGTTGCCCAGTTTTTAGAACAAAACCCTAACAATTTGCAAGCTATTGAGTTGTTGGGAGATGCCTATGGTTATCAAAAAAAATGGGACGATGCCATTAATCAATACAAAAAACTTGTTGAAACAAACCCAAACCATGCCAATTACCACTACAAATATGCAGGTGCTATGGGCATGAAGGCGCTTGAAAACAAGTTTAAAGCTATTGGATTTATTGGTGATGTAAAAAAACATTTTCAAAAGGCTGCCGAATTAGACCCCAATCATATCGAAGCCCGTTGGGCTTTGGTTGAGTTTTACATGCAACTGCCTGGAATTTTTGGAGGCAGTAAATCAAAATCATTGCAATATGCACAAGAATTAGAAAACCTCTCAAAAGTTGATGGCTATTTAGCAAAAGGCTATGTTTATGAATACGACAACCAACCAAATTTAGCCGAAAAGTATTATAAAATGGCCATAGCAGAAGGTGGTTCATTAACGTGTTATGATAAACTTACCAAGCTGTACGAAAACGAAAATGAGCCTGAAAAAGCAATTGAAATCTTAGAAGTTGCGCAAAAAAAGCATTGCCGAAATGCGCTACATTATCAAATTGGCAAAGTAGCAGCAGAATATAATATCGAGCTTTTAAAAGGGGAAGAATGTTTGCAAATTTATCTTAAAAACCATTCTCCCGAAGATGGTGTGCCAAAGGCATGGGCACATTACCGTTTAGCGCAAATTCACATGCATAAAAACAATAAAACAGATGCTTTAAAACACATCGAATTGGCTATTGCCGAAATGCCCCAAATAAAACCGTTTAAGGAGCAAAAGGAAAAGATTACTAGCATGTAGTATTTGGGCGTTACCATCCTGATAGATATCTGGGAGGTCGGGATTGAAGTCTATCCTGGGCGGAGTCGAAGGGTTGAAATCTTTTTTGCTCGTTCCTTACAAAGAGTATTTCCACTGCAATCCCTAACGCAAACCCATCTGCGGTTTTCAGTTCTAATCCCAGTTTACAACAGCTACTTTGCAAATAAGCGTTTTTTAATTTTAAAACTTTGTAACTTTACAACCTTATACTCATTAAATGAACGTACATTTTATAGCCATTGGCGGTAGCGCCATGCACAATTTAGCCTTGGCATTACACAATAAAGGATGCCAAGTTACAGGAAGTGATGATGAGATTTTTGAGCCCTCAAAATCCAGACTTAATGCCAAAGGACTTTTGCCAGAGCTATATGGTTGGTTTCCAGAAAAAATCACTTCAAATTTAGATGCCATCGTCTTGGGAATGCACGCCAAAGCCGATAACCCAGAACTTTTAAAAGCCCAAGATTTAGGCTTAAAAATATATAGCTACCCAGAGTTTTTGTATGAACAATCCAAAAACAAAACCCGTGTGGTCATTGGTGGAAGCCATGGAAAAACCACGATAACCTCCATGATTTTACACGTCATGCATTATCATAATCGAGATGTGGATTATATGGTAGGGGCACAATTGGAAGGTTTTGATGTGATGGTAAAACTAACCGAAAACAACGATTTTATGGTGCTAGAAGGCGATGAATATTTAAGTTCACCCATTGATAGGCGACCAAAATTTCATTTGTACAAGCCTAATATTGCTTTGCTTAGCGGTATTGCCTGGGACCACATTAACGTGTTTCCAACCTATGAAAATTATGTAGAACAGTTTCGCATTTTTGTAGATTATATTGTAAGCGGTGGAAGCATCAATTACAATGAAGAAGACCCTGAAGTAAAAAGGTTGGTAGAAGCTAGTGAAAATACCATTCGAAAAATTCCATACCATACACCAGAATATAGTGTTGAAAATGGGCAAACCTTATTAGATACCTCTGAAGGACCATTGCCTATTGAAGTATTTGGCAAGCACAATTTAAACAACCTAGCTGGTGCCAAATGGATTTGCCAGCATATGGGCCTTGATGAAAATGATTTTTACGAAGCTATTGCCACCTTTAAAGGCGCTAGCAAACGCCTCGAAAAAATAGCTGAAAGTCCAAAAAGTGTTGCTTACAAAGATTTTGCACATTCGCCCAGTAAAGTAGAAGCTACTACCAAAGCCGTTAAAGAACAATATGCCCATAGAACTTTGGTGGCCTGTTTAGAGTTGCATACCTATAGCAGTTTAAATGCCGTATTTTTAAAGGAATACAAAGGAGCCTTAGATGCTGCCGATGTAGCTGTGGTGTTTTACTCACCTCATGCTGTTGAAGTTAAAAAACTTAAAGAAGTCACTCACGTGCAAATAGCAAACGCTTTTGAGCGTGACGATTTAATTATTTACACCAATCCAGACGATTTTAAACAATTTTTATTCTCACAAAATTTTGATAATAAGGCCTTGCTTTTAATGAGTTCCGGGAATTATGGAGGCTTGGATTTTGACAAAGTTAAGGAGTTGTTCGTTTAACTTCTAATAGCATCAAATCGTTTTAATATGTTAAATACAATCTTAAACGAAGTTATTAGGAATTATTTAAATAACGTGAATAATAGATAATAAAAAGAGTGTTTTTAATTTGTATTAATGACTGATATTCAGTATATTAATAGTATAAAAACACTCAAATTCTTAGAGATAAAGTTACAGAATTCTTTGTGAAATTGGATGATTTTCAGCAAGAATTTACTCAAAACATGGAAAATCATCCAAAATTAGTAGACGCTAAGGTTAAAAGGCGAAATAGAAAGGGCAAATTATCAGATTCTGAGATGATGAGTATCTATCTGCTTTTTCATTTTGGACAGTTTGCAAACTTCAAACATTTTTACCTGCAATATGTTTGCAAGCATTTAAATGACCTGTTCCCTGATTTAGTGAGCTATGAACGTTTTACGGCACGCCAAGAAAGAGTGATGCTGCCTTTAATGCTGTATTTAAAATACAGAGGTCTGGGCAAATCAAGAGGAATCAATTATATTGATTCTACACTTCTCAGGGTATGCCATATCAAAAGAGAAAAACAGAACAAAGTATTCAAGGGTGTAGCAGAAAAAGGAAAATCCACTATGGGCTGGTTCTTTGGCTTCAAACTGCATTTGATCATTAATGACAAAGGAGAACTTTTATCCTTTTACCTTACCAAGGGCAATGTAGATGACAGGAATATTGAGCTTATGACCGCCATGACAAAAGAAGTCTTTGGTAAGTTGTTTGGGGATAAGGGCTATATATCAAAGGCCCTTTCTGAGCTTTTGTTTCAAGATGGCATTCAGCTTATCACTAAAGTGAGGAAGAACATGAAAAAGCAAAACCTCTCTGATGTGGATGCTATCCTGTTAAGAAAAAGAGCTTTGGTAGAATCTGTAAACGACGAGCTTAAGAACATTTGTAAAATCGAGCATACCAGGCACCGTTCTGTTAAAGGCTTTTTGGTAAACATAATTGCTGCTTTGGTGGCCTATTGTTTCTTTCCTAAGAAGCCTTCTTTAAATATAACGCCGATGGAATCTAACCAACTAACTTTATGGGCTGCTTAAACATTATTCACGTTTTTTAGGTCTTTTTGATACTCAACAAAATCTTTCCTCGCGGGAAGAAAGTTGAAAATTTAGAAGCACTAAACTGACTGCCACCACAAAACTTGATACGAAGCATAAAGTTTTTTTTAGCCGAAAATGTGTCGGGAATGTTATTGCCTGCTCACAAAGAAGCATTGTCGAACATAAGGCAGATGTTTACTGATATTGGCTATGATTTGTCGTTTGAATTGTTTAAAATGTGTTCATTTTTAGTTTCTTTGAAATCCTTTGTAGAGATATAATAGGATCCCGCCGAAAATAAAAGCATAGACGGTTGAAAATTGAAATAGGGCAGAGAGCGAATAATCGGCATTCAAAAAACCGATGACATTGACACTAAAACCGGTTCCCAATTGCAGGGCGGCAACCAAAAATCCTGAGACGAGAGCTGCATGTTTTGGAAAATCTGCTGTCGAATTGCTGAAAGATTTAGGCAACATAAAAGAAATAAGCAAACCGCCTATTGCCATGGCACAAAGGTATAATATTTCCGAATTTGCCTGCGGCAACAAATAAAAAATGAGGGCCAACACAAAAGGCGAACCGACATACAACCAATTGGTTTTGAATTTAAGCGCGCCCAAAGCAAAAAGTATCCTGCCCACCGCCACCGAACCCCAAAAGAGCGACAGTCCCAATGAAGCCTTTGCAACGGACAAACCGCCCTGTTTTTCCAAGAAAACGGAGCCCCAACTGCCAAAAGTAGCTTCACATGCACCGTAAAAAAAAACACCGATGATGTACCACCACAATCTGCCGGGGATTTTAAATTTTACCGTTTCCCCAGAAATTTCTTTTTCCAAAGTTTCTGTGGATAATTTCAAGGGGAGTGTCCAAGCGAAAAACAGCAAAAGCAACAAAACTATGGTGGTTGTCAAAGAAGCTCCCCACCACATTTCCATGCCTGTAAAATAGCTGATTAGCAGGGGAGAAGTAGCTGTTCCGGTGCCCAAGAAAAAATGAAGTGCTGTTAAAGCCGAAGTTTCTTTTCCGGCAAACAACTGATAAGCAAATGGATTTAGTGCAGTCAGGCTGAACCCAAAACCGATTCCTAAAAAACCGGTGGCCGCCAAAATTACAGCAAAGGCAAAGGTGGTGCTTCCTTCTGCCCAATGGCTTGCGGTTAGCAAACCGGTGGAAAGCACCAAGGCGAAAAGCCCCAAAAGCAATACATTTTTCATCCCAATCTTGTCAGCCAACTTGGAAGCCATTAGGGAAGAAATAATCGCCATGATAATTTGGGGTGTGAAAATACTGCCAAACTGCCCACTAGAAAATCCGTGGTGATCGCTGCTTGTTAAGATGCTTCCGGCAGCGGGAAAGAGGACCAAAGAAACTCCGGTCATAAAACCGCCCATATAGATGGCGATTACTTTTTTAAGTTTTGATGTTTCCAAATTTATGATTTTTGAAGCATATACATTATCCTGATTAAAGCCGAAACGGACCAAGCTTGTTGAATGGTGCCTTTGCCTTGTTGGGGTGCCAAACCATCGAAAATTTCTGAAACACCGCCGATACAATCCGCATTGTAAAAATGATTTTTCAGCAGGCCTACCAACGATTCGATGTGCGCTTTGCTTTGTGGGTTTAGGCCATATACTTTGCAGTAGGCTTCCGTATATTCACTGATCAAAAAAGGCCATACGGTTCCTTGATGATAAGCCATATCCCTCGACCAAACATCGCCACCATAGGTTGGTTTAAAATCAGGATGAAGGGTTTCGAGTGTCCGCAAACCGAAAGGAGTCAACAATTTTTCGGTAATTACATCCAATACTTGTTTCTGTTGCCCGTGATTTAAAACCGAGAAAGGCAGGCTCACCGCATAGATTTGGTTGCATCGCAAGGTATCATCAGCAGAAGTGGTAGGCAATACCACATCGTTCAAATACCCTTTTTCATTGAAAAAGAACGGTACAAAATTAGTTTCAAAGCGCTGTAGGCTGTTGTTTACTGAATCTATTTCGGCATTATCCAAATTCAAATGTTGCTGGAAATACTGATAGGTTTTCAAGGCATTGTACCACAAAGCTTGGATTTCCACCGGGCAACCGTGGCGGGGCGTTACGACAAAATCACCTATGCGTGCATCCATCCAGGTCAATTGAGCAATCCCCTGTCCACCGAAGATAAAGCCTTCAGGAGTTTCGTGTATGTCGTATCGCGTTTGGGTTTTGTGAAAATGGATGATTTCACTCAGTCTATCGAAGGCATTTTTGATGAATTCGTCATCCTTAAATGTTTGATGATATTCGTACAATACCACAAATAACCAAAGTGTGGCATCGATGGTATTGTATTCTATTTCATCTCCGGGTGAATCCGGAAAGCGATTGGGCAACATGCCTGCGTCCAGATAATTCAGAAAAGTTTTTAAGATGGATTTGCAGACTTCCTGTTTGCCAGTATCGATGCACAAACCACGCATGGCAATCATTGAGTCGCGTCCCCAATCGGTAAACCAGTGGTAACCGGCAATGATGGAATGGCTTTCGGTCGATTTTCGCTCCACGATAAACTGATCACCGGACACCAACAAATCGTTCAAAAAACAATCGTCGGTTTGCCGAAGCGATTCGTATCGGTCTGATTCTGTTTTTTTTAAGTTAAAACCATCGGTCTGCATTGCAGATTCCTCTGTGGAAAAAATCAAATGGGTTTGCTGGCCGGCTTCAAGTGGAATTTCCACATACCCAATCTTAAAAGTATCTTCAACCGGGTCTAAACCCCGGCTTTGTTCTTTTTCATACACGAAATTTTTATACCAATTGGGATGGCCGATAAAAGTGCCCTCGTGTTTTGTAAACAACGGATTGGCATCGAAATATGCATATGTTTTCAGAAAACCTTCCTGTGATTCGGTATAGAAATTGGTGTGTTGGTTTTCACGCATATTGCCGTGATGATCACGGTGGATTAAGAAGATATCTACTTTGATTGCAATGGGTTTTTTACCAGTATTTTTATATTCCACCACGGTTGTGTTTTGTTCGTAAACCATAAATACGGTTTTAGAAAGGGAGAAATTGGTGTTTTTGTAAACAGTTTTCGGGAAAGGAAAACGTTCAAAATTGGTGAGATATTGATAACCGTTCGGATTGATGGCATGTTGAAATTGATTGGCCGAAAGCTCAAAAGTTTGGTCGTTTACCACGACTTTTTCCTCCACCTTCGATACCAATAAAACCCTTTGGGTTGGTGGATTGAGCGATGCGACCAGCAAACCGTGATAACGACGGGTATTTGCTCCCGACAGCGAACAGGAAGCATAGCCTCCAATTCCGTTGGTAACAATCCATTCTTTATCGGAAAGCGATTCGTATTTGGGATTTACAAAATTAATCATGCTTTCTCTCTATTTAGTTTACAAGCAATCAGTTCGGCTACCAATCCAGTCCATCCGGTTTGGTGGGAAGCACCTACACCGCGGCCATTGTCGCCATGGAAATATTCATAAAAAAGTACCAATTCCTTGAAATAAGGGTCTTTTTCGTAAATATTGTGCAAGGCATTAGCCGGACGTTTACCATTTTGATCCTTCTCAAAAATTTTGATGAGGTTGTTTGATATGTCGTTTGCAACTCCGCCTAACCTGCAAAGATTTGCTTCGTCCGTCGGACAAGAAACATGCAGTTCGCCATTGTAAAATCGGTCTAATTCTTTAAGAGATTGAATGAGCAGAAAGTTCATCGGCATCCAAATGGGTCCCCGCCAGTTCGAATTGCCACCAAACAGACTTGTGGTCGATTCAGCGGGTTCGTAGGTCAAGCCAAAATCCTGGCCTTCTATATTCACCACATACGGGGTTTCGTGCTTTTTGGAAACCGAACGGATGCCAAACGGAGAGAAAAATTCATCTTGAGACAGCAAACTTTTCAGCACGCGTTCCAAACGCTCTTTGGGTACCAAGGAAAGTAGCATATCGCCGCCTTCATTAAAAGTATCCATGACCAAATGTTTGGCATTTTTACCTTGGTATTTTTTAAACCAAAACAGGCGTTTTTTAAAATCAGGTAAGTTTTCTAATCTATTTTTATCGACAACCAAGGTTGCAAATAAGGTACTCAAACCCACGAGCGATCGAACTTTAAGTGGGATGTAACTGCCGTCAGGGAGGCCTAACACATCATAGAAGAAGCCTTCTTCCTCATCCCAAGAACCGGTCCAATCTTCCGAGCGTTGGTTGAGTGCTTCTGCGATATAGACAAAATGCTCCAAGAATTTCGTGGCCACATCTTCAAAGCCAATCGGGTCTTCCTGCGCAATTTCCAATGCCATATCGAGCATATTCAAACTGTACATAGCCATCCAACTTGTGCCATCGGCTTGTTCCAAATGACCGCCTCCGGGAATGGCCGAACTGCGGTCGAACACCCCAATGTTGTCTAAACCCAAAAAACCGCCTTCAAAAATGTTGTTGTCTTTGTGGTCTTTCCGGTTCACCCACCACGTGAAATTGATGAGCAGTTTTTGAAATACTTTTTTAAGGAAATTCACATCTCCTTTTCCTGTTTTTTCTTTCTCTAAACGATAGACTTGCAGGCATCCCCAAGCGTGTACCGGCGGATTTACATCGCCAAAAGCCCATTCGTAAGCGGGGAGTTGGCCATTGGGTTTCATATACCATTCGCGCAGGAAGAGTACGAGCTGTTCTTTAGCAAAATTGGCATCAACCATGGCTAATGGAATGCAATGGAAAGCCAAATCCCAAGCCGCGTACCAAGGATATTCCCACTTGTCGGGCATGGATATGATGTCCTGATTGTTAAGGGTTTTCCAATCCGAATTGCGCCCGTTTTTGCGTCCTTCCGGCGGTGGTATTTGACCGGGATCGCCGTTGAGCCATTGGGGCATATCAATATAATAATACTGTTTGGACCACAACATCCCTGCAAAAGCTTGGCGTTGGATGTTGGCTAAATCAGGATGAGTCTCCGGGTTGGAAAATTCACCGTAAAAAGCATCCGCTTCTTGAAGCCGTTCTTTAAAAACTTTATCAAAAGTAGTTTTCAGCGGATTGGTTTTGGCTTGATTTTTTGACAACCTGAATTTGAATTCCACCGACTTTCCTCCGGGAACGACCGTTTCGTAAAGCGGGGAAAATTTAGTGCCTTGGGTTACGCCATCAAACTTGCTGAAATCGCCTGAAACCACGGCATCGTTAATGGCATCCTTGGGGCGTGGCGTGCTGTTGGGTTGACCATAAAGCCGCTCCGTATTGGTTTCATTCTCCGCAAAAAGTGTACGGCTGGGGTTTTGAAAATAGAAATAGTATGTTCCTAATTTAGTATGATGGGCCTTTACTTCGGAGAAATCATTTTCGGTTCTTGTCAAATCCATCACCGGTTTTTCCTTTTGTAAGCCGAAGCTCCACAAATTGGTAAACCACACATTGGGCAGTACCGAAATGGGTGCATCTTCATCGCTTCGGTTGTGCACGGTAATTTTGATTAGCAAATCTTCTTCATCGGCTTTGGCGTATTCCGTGAATACATCAAAATACTTTTGATTGTCGAAAACGCCGGTATCCAAAATTTCAAACTCGGTTTCCTGTTTGGAACGATGTCTATTTGTTTGCACCAATTGTTCATACGGAAAAGCGGCATGAGGATATTTGTACAAATGCTTCATGTAGGAATGCGTAGGCGTGCTGTCTAAATAATAGTACAACTCTTTTACATCCTCTGCATGGTTGCCTTGCGGGCCGGTAAGCCCAAAAAGCCGTTCTTTTATAATCGGGTCTTTGCCGTTCCACAGGGCCACGGCAAAATTGAGGTGGTTAAGGCTGTCGGTAATTCCGGCAATGCCATCTTCACCCCAGCGATAAACACGGCTGCGAGCGTGGTCGTGCGGAAAATAATCCCAGGCCTCGCCATGTTCGCTGTAGTCTTCGCGTACTGTTCCCCATTGGCGTTCGCTGAGGTAGGGTCCCCATTTTAGCCATTTCGTTTCTCCTTTGTAATGGGCATCTAAGCGTTCTTGTTCTTTGTTCATTTTTTTTATTTTTATTCGGGCTACAGCTAAGCCTGACATGAGTATTTTTTGTTTTACGTAGAACTATCCGTTGGTGGTGAAACCCGGGTAGCAAGTCATAGCACCATCGATAAAGATGGTGGTACCGTTGATGTATTCCGATTCGTCCGAGGCCAACCATACCGCAGCAGATCCAATATCACTCGGCTCGCCGATTCGCTTGTAGGGAATCAGATGGTTGAGTTTTTCCAAAGCTTCGGGCGTGTCCCAGGCCTCTTTGTTGATGGGCGTTCTTATGGCTCCGGGTGCAATGCTGTTGGCACGCACTTTCATAGGTGCATATTCTTGGGCGATGCTCTGCATGAGCATTACGATGGCTCCTTTGGATGCAGCATAGTTGGCATGGCCTGCCCAGGGAATCACCTCGTGCACCGAACTGATGTGGATGATTTTTCCTAAGGAGCGTGAAATTTCGGGTTTTAATCCTCTTCGGATAAATTCTTTAAGTCCTTCGCGTGCACATAAAAAATGCCCGGTAAGGTTTACGTCCATTACTTTTTGCCATGCACTCATAGGCATTTCGTGCAAGGGGTAATCAATTTGGATGCCTGCATTGGGCACCACAATATCTACGGTGCCAAACTCTTTAATGGCAAATTCAAACATGGCCTGCACTTGGTCTTCTTTGCTCACATCTGCCTTAAAAGGGATGGCACGCCCGCAGATATCATCGTTGCAAATATTATGGGCAATTTCCTCAGCTGCTTCGGGATTGGATATATAATTGATGATCACATTAGCTCCTTCCATACCTATTCCTTGTGCAATGGCTGCACCTATGCCGGAATTAGCACCGGTGATAATAGCCGTTTGGCCAAAGAGTCTTTTGTTGGGTTTTTGAACTGTTTTTTGCATCATTGTGTTTTTAAAATGGTTAGCGATTATTTTTCGAATAATAAAATGGCATGCCCGTCTTTATCTCTTAGGATAAATCCTTTGGATGCGTTGAGTTTTGTGTTTTGAAGATCGACGATTTCTTTGGAAATGATTTCGATGTCCTGATTTTTAAGTTGTTGATAGATAGCGTCCAAATGGGTTACTTCTATGGCAGAATGCCAATGCCAAAGGTCGCTTGCCTTGCTGTTTGCTGGATATGTTCTGCCGCCGGGTGGCGCGATGTATTCCAAAAATTCGATGCCAATGCCTTGTTGTGCCATGAAACCTGAAATTTCCAAGCGTGCACCGAAAACCTGGTTGAGGTGTTCCTGCTCCGAACCGTAGTTTTCGCTTTTTCCGGCCAGTTTCAACCCCAACATTTCATAGAACGCCTGTTCTTTGGGGGTGTCGGAAATTCCGATGGCAGAATGGTCAATCCCCAGAAATATTTTGGATTTGTTTTTTTGCCATTTCGGATTTCCCTTTCCCTGTGGAAAGTAGATAATTTCTAAATTGTGGCCGTCCGGATCTTGAAAATAAAACGCTTTGATACCGGCTGCAGCTGTAATGTAGGCAGGTAGGGTTTGTGGCGAAGTTGAAACGTGCTTGACCCGGTTTTTGCGTAGAATATCGTAGGCCTTGTCCATATCTGAGACCACGATGGCAATGTGCTGAAACCACAAATCATTGCTTTTGGAATCTGTCGGAATGGGATTTTGTTTTGAAGCGTTTGGAAATTCCTGCAAAACAAAAGTTTGTTCACCCAAGCCTAAGCGTACCTGTTTTACTGCGGCTTCATGCCGAGGCAAGTTGTATAGCAAGACAGCCGTTTTCGCATCTAACGAAAAAGTATCCAAAACTTTAAAAGGCAACACTTGGGTATAAAAGGGAACAACTTTGTCAAGATTGCTCACCGTAACGGTGATTTCGCTGACGCTTTTAGCGGTTTGTCCTTCACTGGTAAAACTGATGAAAACCAGCAAACATAGATTAAAAAAACGAATGATTTTAACTTTAAACATACAGTTGGGTTTGAGGTTATAGCATTTCATTTTTGATGTATTCACCCACCCGAAGTGCCATGGCAATGATGGTAAGTCCGGGATTTACAGCCGAACTTGATGGAAAAAAACTACCATCGACCACAAAAAGGTTTTCTACCTCATGCGACCGGCACCAAATATCCAAGGCGGAGGTTTTGGGATCGGTGCCAAAACGTATGGTACCACATTGATGGGCCGTTCCTGCCAGTGGGATTTTTTTACCTAAATAGAGATTGCTTGGGAAAAGATGCGATTCGCAGCCTGCATGTTCTACCATCCATTTTAATTTTTTCTGAAGGCGTTGGTGACCTTCCAGATTATTCTCTTTGTAAATTAGTTTTATTTGACCGTCTTTGGTCAATGTAACTCTATTTTCAGGATCTGGCAAATCTTCCGAGGTCATCCAAAAATCAAGGGCATGGTTGGCCATTAATTCCAGGGCAAAACCGGGTGCTATGGAAGGCGCATCTTCTTTGTACATCACCGGATCCGATTTACCAAGCATTTGGATATGACCCAAAGGAAACTCAAAGTCATCTGCACCAAAATAATAGTCATTTACCGCAAAGGTTTTTCCAAATTTGGTGAGGTTGGGTTTTTTGGAAATGGCTAACAAGGCCGAGTTGTTGTGTGCCATGTAGTTTCGTCCTACCACATCGGAACTGTTACCTAAACCCTTGGGATGATTTGGGTTGGCCGATTTCAACAACAAGGCTGCCGAATTGATGGCACCACAAGCAACCACGACTAGATCAGCTGTAAAAATTTCCTGATTACCATCCACAGTAACCACCACTTCGCTTATTTTTTTACCTTTTGTATCGGTATTCAGTTTTTCAACTAGTGCATTGGTAAGCAGCGTAACATTGGGATATTTCAACGCCTCTTTTACACCAACTATATGCGAATCGCCTTTGGATTCGGTAGGGTCCGGAAAACCGTCAAAACGATCGAGCACCAAGGGTGCATCGCCTTTTTTGGGACTTTTTACCCCGATGGGAAGTGGGAAAGGCTTTAGCCCTAACTTTTGAATATCATCAAACAACTCTTGAATACGCGGTTCGTGCGGAAGCGGATCGAGCGGATAGGGTTGGTTTTCTGCCGGCTCTGTCGGGTCGGAACCCCTGAGTCCGTGTACGTGGTACATTTTTTCGGCTTCCAGATAATAAGGTTTTAAATCATCATACGAAATAGGCCAAGCGGGCGAAATACCACCGTGGTGCTTAATTTCTTCAAAATCTTTTTCCCGAAGCCGCAACAATGCCGCACCGTACATTTTGGTATTGCCGCCCACACAATAGTGGATGCCAGGATGGAATTCTTTGTTGTTTTTGTCGAGCCAGGTTTCTTTGGCTTTGTAACGTGCTTTGATAAACACCTCTTCGGTATCCCAATTTTCTTTTTCTTTCGGAATATAATCGCCGCGTTCGAGGATAAGGATTTTTTTTCTGGTAGGAGCTAAGTTGGCGGCCAATGTGCCACCGCCGGCACCGGTTCCGATAATAATAAGGTCGTACTGCATTTAGTGAAATTTAGTTTGGTTTTTTAAAATAAGACGAGGATTTCCTAATCTTTAATGTGTTGTTATCAAAATCGATGATTTCTTTTGTTTTTAAGTGATTGAGTGTTTTATTTACCGTTTGTCGTGAAGTTGACGTTAATCTTCCAATATCATTATTGGTTAATAGAACATCTACTACAATAAATTCTCCGGATTCGATTCCGAATTCATTTATATAGTCAAAAATATATTCCTGAATTCGAGTTTTAGCATCTTTATAAACCAGCGATTCGAGTCTTCTTTCTAATTTTTTTATTCGAATTCCCGCGAGTTTAAAAATATAATTGTTGAGATTTTGGTTTTCGGCCATCATCATTTGGAGTGTCGCAGCATCGATTACACAAACGACCGTATCTTCCATGGCAACAGCATAATCGTCTTCGTTTTCACCATGTAGTAAACCTAAAATTCCGAAAATATCACCTTTCTTTATGATGTCTTTAATCAGTTCCTCCCCGTTGCTGCAAAGACTGACAATTTTGATGGTGCCTTTTTTAAGGAAATAAACATTTTTTGTGGCATTGTTTTCAAATCCGATTTGCAACCCTCTTTTAAAATGTTTCATTACCAAAGAGTTGCACATATTTATCATTTCATTTCTGCTCAATCTTTTTGATAGTTGAAATTGAGAAAGATGCCAATATTTAGTTTCAAAATCCATACATTGCTGTTTAGTAAGGCGAATTTAACGTTTTGATAAAAATTAAAATGTCGCCTGTGAGACAGTCTAAATATATTAAATATAAACCCTTAAACAATCCTTTTAAGAAATCATATCAATTTCTTAACAGAAAAAGTATGATTAAAAGAAACTTGATTTTTTAATAAACTCAATTTCATCCTCAGTTATTCAACATGGAATAGCTTGATTTTTCTTGGTTTTGAATTTGGATATTCGAAGTAAAATCGATTTTATAGAGATAGCGATAATAATCGGATACAGACGAACTCCATTCAAAACGAGTGGCTAATGCGTTTTGCGCAATTTCATTCCATTCTTCGGGCGGGTTTTCAAAGAACAAATGAATGGCTTCCTCGAACACTTCCACCATGTTGTTTGCTTTGTCGTAAATCGATTTTCCGTCAAAACAAAACCCGTTTATCAGATGCCCGACCGTGTCGCGCAAACCGCCCGTAAGATGGGCAAGGCAAGGTTGCCCGCATCGCATGGCAAGCATTTGGCTGATGCCGCAAGGCTCGAAAAGGCTCGGCATCAAATATAAGTTGGCTTCAGAATAAAGCGCTGATACTACCTCGTCCGATTGCCCGTTGATGAAAACAAAATTATCGTGTTTGTAGCTCATTTCCCGAAACAATTCCTCATATTCTTCTGCACCGGTTCCGAGCAAAACATACACGCCTTTGACAGTTACTAACTTTTCCAAAATACGGTCTAACATTTCAGGGTATTTGAGAAAAAAGTAAAATTTTTGATCGGTTAACCGAGCCACGCTGGTAACCAAAAAGGTAGGTTGGCTACCTAGCAGATGAATGAGTTTTTTCCCGGCATGATTTAAAAATTTAGTTTTTTGGTATTTCTGTTCGGTCGTAATCCATTCAAATACAGCAATCATACAAGTTTCCAACAGCGATTTTTCATTCTTGCACTTCTTTTCGTCATAACTGATTCCATTCAGTATGCCATGTAATTTTCCATTTTTATCTGCTGCTCTTAAGTCGGCCTCCAAACCTTCGCCGCCAATAAAAATAGGAGGCTCGCTTGGCATGAGGATGTCTTTTTTGTAGGAAGGAGAAACCGTGTGTACGGCATCGGCCAAACGGATACCCACGGCCATCAGGTTGATGCAATCGGCATAACGCGGGTCTTGAATAATTTTTTGGTCAAAATTAAGTTCGGGATACCAAGCCTTTAAAGAGGAAGAATTGTTTGCTATCGGCCGAATTCCCTGTAAGGCCAAATTGTGAATGGTATATACAAACCGAATCGATTTTAAGGTTTCGAAATTTTTGTCAAATTGACGCAAAGCCAGAATCAAAGTTGTGTGCCAATCATGCAAATGCACACAGTCTAAGGTGCCAAAAAAATCATCTTTTATCAGGGTGGCAACTGCTTTGCAGAAAAGCGCAAATTTATCTGCGTCGGTCGCAAAAGGTTCTTCGGCATCGTGGTGGTAGATTTGAGCAATGCTACCGGAAGTTATTTCGGGATGATGAAGGATGTAATGCGTGATGTTATCATGTTTTACTTTAGCTTCCGCTTCGAGAATTGTTACGTTCGTTGTTTTCCCCCTGAACTCGATTTCAAATTCCTTGAGAAACCGGGCAGCTTTCTGCAAGCGGCCGTATGAGGGGGTTATCACCGATACACGATGATCGTTTTTTGCAATTTCCCTAGGGACATCGCGAACGACATCTGCCATTCCGCCGGCTTTACAATTCGCAATGCCGTCATTTTCAGCTGCTACAAACAAAAAGTGTGGTGTCATATGGTTAAGATTAAGAAGTTAAAGTCGATGTAATCTTGCATTGAAAATCCGGTAAAACTTTTGGTCAAAATTACAGTCTAATAGTCCTTTATTTACATCATAACTTACAGATTAACAAAAATTTATGAGGATATTTTAATTTGTATTAATTGTGATGTTCCATAAGTAATGGCTAAAATACTTCTATAATTAAATTGGGTTATACTACTTGATTATTGTGACAAATCGTGATACAAATCAAACAAAAATTTATCTTAGCATCCAAAAAAATAAATCATGATTTAGGCAACAAATTTGGATAAAAACTACGGCTCGTTGGATGTGATGAAAGGTGTGGACATCAAGGTCGAAAAATGGGAAGTCATCTCTATAGTCGGGCTTCGAGAGCCGGAAAAACCACTTTGTACAAATTTTAGGAACTTTAGACACGATTTCCAATCCTCAAAGTGCCTCTCTTTTTATCAATGGAATGGACGTGCTCGCGCTGAGCAGAACAGGATTGGCACAATTCAGAAACCAACACTTGGGGTTTGTCTTCGAGTTTCATCAACTCCTCCCCGAATTTTCCGCCCTCGAAAATGGCTGTATTCCTGGTTTTATTGCCAACAAACCCAAAAAGAAGTGGAAGCAGAGGCCGCCCGGTTGTTAGATTTTTTTTGGCTCTCGGATCTCGTACATCACAAACTTGGCCAGCTTTCGGGGGGGCGAACAGCAACGCATCGCTGTTGCGCGCACCCTGATCAACAAACCCGAAGTGATTTTTGCCGACAAGCTCAGCGGAAATTTAGATTGGAAGCGGCGCAAAACCTGCCGAAAATCTTTGGGGTGTCTATGAAAGAACCATCGCCGAAAAATTCGAGTCCGACAAAAAACTGTGGTTGCCACTTTACAGAAACACAACATAAGACCATTGCAAAACCTAGATTAATTTCAATTTGCATTTCTAATATCAAATTTCGGTCTAAATTTCATTCATTTTTAGGTTTTTAGTTGATTTTAAGTTGGATAATCCTGTTTTTAACGTTCGTTT
>Ga0210012_1000418_pt1 | contig 49788 bp, 39 predicted proteins | sample CryGeymeta201504_FD_183974 | JGI IMG/M metagenome (GOLD analysis project Ga0210012, IMG submission 183974) | Groundwater microbial communities from Crystal Geyser aquifers in Utah, USA - Crystal Geyser metaG 2015-04 (SPAdes) (version 2) | ecosystem: Environmental > Aquatic > Deep subsurface >... | reverse complement strand
GTTCGAAAAGTATCCGAATCCACAAAACTCAGCCAATCACTTTCTGGAGTTCTCAATCTATTCTAATGCCTGACTATCGTTCTTTGCCGCTTGCCGGGTAAACTTTTGCAGTTTGAGAGATGCACCCATCTTATATGACCACTGACAAGGATATGTCTATACTTACAACCTGGTCAGCGGTGAAAAGATCGGGGAGTTTTACATACCCTATATTGCGATTCTCTTTCCCCGATGTATAGTTTTTCGCAGTAGGAATTTTCTGATTCGACTGGAATTGGGTTAGCGCGCCAAACCGATAGGGCGGCAGTTGAACTGCCGCCCAACCCCATTGGTTATCCCAGCACTTTGGCGCGCTGACAGATGTTTTATACTTTATTGTATTACCTGCTTACATCTACGAATTGGAAAATGAAATTGCAAACAATAGTAAAAATACTAAAAAAGGAGCAATCAGTGAAGGCCATCAGCAAACAATCGGCTAAAATCACTCAAACTTTGAACACTATCACGCATAATCGGAATGAAAAATGCTGAACATCATCTATGCCATTCGATTGAAATTCGCTCCGCGCGGTGGCCGACGCGAGCATTTGTTGCGCATTGGACTGCAAGCAGCATTTTACTTGAAACGCCATGGTATGCGCTCATTTACCCGCCGAGTTGTGGCAAAGTTGAAACATGAAGATATTGTCGCATCCGTGGTCAACCCACAGCCCGCCCCGTTCGCGATCATGGCTCAAGACGGTATGCCATGTCCTATGCCCGCGATCAGCGTTGTGATCGAAAAGAACCCTGGGCTTAATCTACCGTCCGTGAGAGAGGCCGATGTGCTGGCCTGGGTATCAGCGCAAACTCTCCGCGGGATCGAAGTGGTGGTATGGAATAGTGATACAGGTACGGCGGCTGCGCTCGGAGAATCAGTCCGCGCTTGGGATGCGCCCCGCCTGGAGGAGTTGTGTCGCAACCTTGCAGGGCGTTACCTGTGCATGGTCTCTCCTGATCTCCTTCAACGCAATCGGGCATATTTAGAGACTAATTTGATCGCATTGGAAAGCGAAGGGCTGGCTTTTACGGTAAATACGCTTGGCAAGTCAGACTGGTTGCTTGCCCCTTTGAAAAGCAACCATTTACCGGGTGATCGTATGCTGCCTTATCTTCGCCAGGTGATTCGTAAAAATTGTGTGCGTAATGACTTTTCCATTGATATTACGAGTTGGTTGACAGAACGGCAGGATATGCCAACTGTTGCCGGAAAAATAATCGCACATACGACAGCCTTCCCCGACACAGATAGTCCTTTCCCCTTTGAAACCTTGTTGGCAGAGACTGTGGAATGGAGATTGACGGGAAGTTATCTTTTAGCGCGAAGCAATTCTCAAACACCGTGGGAACCACTGACTCATATTATCCATCCAGTCAATACAGTGATTCCTATATTTCCCGAGCCTTCTAATTTACCCACAATCATAATCTTCATGCCCTTTCTGGCTGTGGGGGGGGCAGAGCGGCTGGCTTTACAATTGATACGCCATTTAGAGGATCAAGTTCGCTTTGTTGTGGTCACGGTAGAAGGCATGGACGCCGCCCTGGGAACGACAGCGGACGCATTCCATCAAACGGTCCCGTTTGTATACACTGCGGCCGATTATCTGCTTCCCCCTTTGAATTTCTCTTTTTTGAGTTATCTCATTGAGCGCTTTCAGGCGGATACACTCTATATTGCAAATGGGGCCAATTTCATTTACGATGCGTTGAGCGCGCTGCGTCAACGTCATCCTGGGCTTCGCATTGTTGACCAGGTGTACGATCATCAGTTTGGCTGGATTAATCGGTATGACCAAGCCGTGGTAGCCGCGATGGATGCGCATATCTCAGCCAATCCCAATATAACCCAGGCGTACACAGATCGCGGCGTTCGCCCGGAGCGGATCCATTTTGTGGAACATGCCATTAACATGGAAGACATCAATCCGGCAGATTATCCCGTTGAACGCTGCCTCCAAATCAAGCAAAAGCTGGGGTTGCCGCCGGGGAAAAAACTGGTTACCTTTTGCGCGCGCCTACACCCCCAAAAGCGCCCTCTGGATTTTATCGAATTGGCGCGCCGGTTTGCCGGCGAGGAGAATATTCATTTTCTGATGGTCGGAGACGGCTCGTTGGCATCTGCGGTCGAAGAACAGATCGCGCGTACTGGCTTGAAAAACTTCACCCGTCACAAATTTTATACCCCAATCTCTGATATTTACGCGATTACGGATGTTATGGTATTGCCGTCGGAATATGAAGCGATGCCCCTGGTGATACTGGAGACTTTGGCGATGGGGAAACCAGTGGTAGCCACCAATGTCGGGCACATTCGTGACGTGGTGGAGATGACCCATGGCGGGGTGGTGGCGCCGAATATTGGCGATGTGGCCGCCCTGCGAATGGGGGTGTTGCAGGCTTTACGCGAACCGGTAGATTCTGCCGCCATGCGTCAGGCCATCGCCCAGCGATTCGGCATTTCGCACATCGCCCAGCAATACCTGCAGGTCTGGTTGGGAGAAGATCATGCCTGAGATTTCGGTAATCATTCCTTCCTATAACCATGCGGCTTACATTGGTCATGCAGTCGAGAGTGTTTTTGCCCAATCGCACACAGATTTAGAGTTGATTGTGGTGGACGACGGCTCAACGGATAACAGCCTGGAAGTCTTGTCTGGTTTCAATGACCCGCGCCTGAGGGTATTGACTCAGCCGAATCAAGGCGCGCATGCCGCCATTAATCGCGGCCTGCGCGAAGCCACCGGCGCATACCTGGCGATCCTCAATTCCGATGATCTCTATCATCCGCTTCGGTTGGAGAAAACGCTCGCAGTTTTCAAATCTGACCGGCAGGTCGGGTTGGTGGGTTCTTACATTGACATTATCGATCAGGACGGAAAATTCCTGGGAACCAAACATGGGTATGCCGACGCTTCACCCTGGCCATTGGAAGCGCCCGAACGCAGTTTCCGCGCCGGTAATGACCTTCACAAGGCGTTGCTGACTGAAAACTACTGGAGCACCACGAGCAATTTTGTTTTTTCCAGACAATGGTTTGAATCTATTGGAGAGTTTCGCCCATTGCGTTTCACCCACGATTGGGATTTTGCCCTGAAAATGGCGAAAGTAGCCCGCATGATTTTGCTGCCGGAAGTTTTGATGCGCTACCGGGTTCATGCGACCAACACCATTCGCAATGATCGGGCGGCGATGATCTTCGAAATTTGCTGGTGCTTGGCTGCGCATCTGCCCCAGCACCTGGCAGATCCTACATTTGTGGATCTTTCTGCTGCGCCCGCCGTAGACGAGTTGCTCCACTCGATTTACACATTCGGCTTCGAGCGGGCGCTGAGCGTGATGCTCTTGCAGCGCCTGGCTGAAAATCAGCAACTAGCGCTGGAACTGCTTGAGCCGGACAACCCTGTGCGGGCCAGTTATCTGGCTTTTATCCAGTGTGAATTAGCGAAAGCGCAGGCGGGCCTGCCCGCATCACAGCCTATGCCTCGGACAAATATCATTGCGCGAGTGCTGTCGAAATTAAGGAGTAATAGATTATGAGCCACATTTTGGTTACTGGCGGGAATGGCTTTATCGGCTCGCACCTGGTCAATCAATTGGCCGCATCGAAACAACATCGGGTGACAGTGTTTGATCTCTACCCTCGCCCTTACGATGCCATCCCTGATGGAGTGCAATTCATCCAGGGTACTCTCGGCAATGCCAATCTGATTCGGCAAACGTTGGTGGATCAGGGCATCGAGGTGGTTTATCACTTGGCCTGGTCAACCATCCACGAGACCGCCTTAAAAAATCCGGCCGCCGATATCGAACAGAATTTAATCCCCAGCGTCAATTTGCTGGAAGCCTGCCTGGACGCGGATGTCAAGCGATTCGTTTATCTCTCCTCTGGGGGCACCATATACGGCACCCCTCAATCGTTACCAGTCCGTGAAGACCACCCCACGCGACCTATCAGTGCCTACGGTATTACCAAACTAACCGTTGAAAAATATGTGCAGATGTATTCGTATTTACACGGTATGAATTACACCATCTTCCGGCCATCGGTGCCCTATGGTCCGTACCAAAACCCTCACCGCCGTCAGGGGGCAGTTTCAGTGTTTATTTATCATGCCTTGCGCGGTGAACCGGTGACGATTTGGGGCGATGGGGAAGTGCAGCGTGATTACTTTTACGTAGATGATTTGACCAGGGCCCTTCTGTCTGCTTTGGATTCACCCATGTCGGCAAATGCGGTGATCAACCTGGGCGGAACAAAAGTGTATACCTTGAACCAGTTGGTGGAAAACATCGAACAGACTTTGAAAGTCAAAATCCAGGTTCGATACGAATCTGCCCGTAAATTCGATGTCCCCCATCTGCAATTGGATATCCACACTGCTAGCGAGATACTACGCTGGCGACCGGAAATCCCTCTCTCGGAGGGGATTGCCCGCACAGCCAGGTGGATCAAGGCGAAGGTGGATTGAGCAATACAATGAGCGCAATCAGTATCATTATGCCTTGCTACAACCGCGACTATGATTTGCGGCGCGTGTTGGAAGCCTATGACCAGCAGGATACGGGTATCCCTTTTGAATTGATCGCAGTGGATGACGCCTCCATAGATCATACTTACGAACTGCTGACTTCCTATCGCCCAAAGCATTACTCGCTGATTGTAGAGCGCCAGGCAGCCAACCAGGGACCGGCAGCCGCTCGCAACCGTGGGATTGCGCTGGCCCAAGCCCGATTGACTCTCTTCGTCGGCGACGACATCCTGCCTGCCCCGGATTTTGTGCGCCAACATATCGCGGCCCATAACCTTCATACTGACTTGACCACGGCGATACTGGGTTATACGACCTGGCCGCCAGACCTTACGATGAATACCCTCATGGCGCATATTGACGGTGTTGGAGCGCAGCAATTTAGTTATTATCACCTTCGAGATGGGCGCAAATATGATTTTCGACACTTTTATACATCGAACATTTCGATCAAAACTGACTTTCTCAAATCGCTCGATCATTGGTTCGATACCGATTTTCCCTACGCGGCTTTTGAAGATGCCGAACTTGCTTATCGCCTATCAAAAAACGGATTGCAAATTCTCTATGTTTCTGCGCCGCTCGCATATCACTACCACTATTACAGCATTTGGACATTCTCGAAGCGGCAATATCTCGCGGGATTGATGGCCTGCTTGCTGGTGAAGAAGCACCCTCAAATATCTTCACTAATTATAGGCCGGGCATGGCAAACGCGTGTTTGGCGGTGGCAATTTCAATTAGCTCTCCGTAAATCGCCGCTGATCAATTTTGAACATCTGGAAACAAAAATCTTATCTCAGGCTAGCTCTTATGAGGCGCAATCACGAATCAATACTGCTAATTTCTACAAGCAGATATTGAATTATTTTTTTACGAAAGGGGTAATTTACGGAACATTTCCAAAAAACATTGCAGACCGTGTGAATGCGGTCTATGTTGAAGAGAAATTAGTGCCATTATTGAAATAATCCGCTCCATAAAAGGGAAAAACAAGGAGAGGTGTTTCAATTTCATAAAACTGCAAGCCTTTCAAAAAAGATTTATTTCATTGAGCGGATATGCTATAATTTTCCTTGGGTACCTACTCCATCCCCTCTCTTTTCGGTCAAAACAAGGAATTTTCGATGCGTTGAGTAAATATGGAATTGTTGATTGTCGGACATTCAGGAGATCATTTCCAATGAAAATTTCTCGTTTAATGGTATCAATCTTAACAGCTGCCGCATTAATTTTTGGGAAAAATCCTTCGCCTGTTCGTTCGATGCCGCTCGCAACAGCGCCAGTTGTGATTCATGTGCCGGGTGATGCAGTCACACTGCAAGCCGCCGTAAATATGGTCAATGATGGGAACATTATCGAGTTGGCAGCGGGAACATACACTGCGCCAGCCGGCGGGTGGATTTTTAACGATTTAGGAAAAGGCTTTACCATTCGAGCAGCATCAGGAGCAACCGTCATATTGAGCGGCGGCGGCACAACAAATATCTTGCACCAGATAAACTCAGCCTTAAGCAATGGACGTTCTATCGTTTATCAAGATTTAATCTTTGCAAATGGTTATTCTACGACAAATGGTTTTGCGGGAGGCGTAACATTACAACAAGCAGAAGCTACTTTCATAAACTGCGTCTTTCAAAACAACGTGGGAAATCAGCCAGCTGCGGGGGGTGGTGGTACTGTTGTGGCCGTTAATTCGACTGTTTTTTTCTTTAACTCTACCTGGACGGGGAACTCCGATAAAAACTATGGGGGGGGGCTGGCTGTTAATACACACGCCAAGGTTTTCATCCACAATTCCCGCTTCACCAACAACCGCACGAATTTACCCAATCACATACAAACAGCGGCTGGCGGGGGAATACACGTAGTGAATGCGACACTCCGTGTATCCAATACGCGCTTTGATAATAATCAAGCCGGTTATGTTGGCGGAGCCATCTATTCCCTGGGCGTCTGGTCTGATGTTATTGGCTCGGATATCCTTGTGGCAAACTGCACCTTCGAGAATAACCAGGCTATTCGCGACGCCTCGGTTAGTTTCCCCTATCCCACAGAGGCTGGCGCTTTTCACGCCGAAGACTTGACTACCGCCAAAATCTATAATTCTCGTTTCATCACAAACAGCGCCATGGTCGGTGGGGGGGTAAATCTTTACCGTGCAGTTGTCGAAATCTATAATAGTATATTTCAGGGTAATCGCGCCACCGGTATCGGAGCAGGTATCGGATTTGGCGGTGCTATCAGCGCCGTCTCCAATGATACTTCGGTGGATGGCGCTGTCAACCGCCGCTCTGCTTCTCTTAGAGTGGAAAACTCTTTCATTCAAGGGCGTTACGGCTCGACAACAATAGCCGCCCAAATGGCTGGCGGTTTATATGCCGATGGCGATGTTAACAGGATGTATGGAGTGGGTGGTGTAAGCCAAAATGGAACAGCCGCCCAAAATAGAGCCACTGTTGTAGTGAATAACGTTGTCTTTTATGACCTGGATGTTCAGGAGACTTCAGGGATGGGAGGCATAGGGGGGGCAATTGTGATTGATTTGGCAGATTTGACCATGCAAAATTCTTCCGTTCTTAATTCTGATGCTTTTGCAAGCACCAATAGCAGCTCTGGCGGAGGCATGGCAATTCTTAACCAAACCCAGGCCAATGTGAGCGACAGCACTTTTAGTCATAATTCGACCCAAATGTTTGGAGGCGCAATTTCTTCTCAGGGTTCATTTCTATTCTTGACAAGTTGTAATCTGATTGAAAACTCGACACCGCTGTATGGTAGCTCGGCAATACTTACTGCCCCGGATGATGCCCGTAATTTGCCCGCGAATGGAATGGTACAGACCTCTATATTTAGCAACAACACGGGTCTGCCAATGATTATGGAAGATGATCGTACAAATGGGCCGATTAATGACACGCATTACAATAACAATCAATTCTATGATACGAGCGGCATCAATGCCACTATTTACTACGACAATCTCAATGGAACCTATAAAAGCGCTTCTGAATTGAACTCCCTCGTGATCAGTCGGAATAACGGTACTTCGACCGACAAAGGCTTCGGCAACGTCGCTCTCTCCACAGCTCCGGAGGTGGGCAAAATTTTGGCTGCTCCCCCGCAAATTCTCACAACCAACGCCAACGGAGATTCCGCGCCGCCCACACTCTCTTATCTCGGCTACGCCTGGAGCGGCGGCTCGGCCACTCTGGACGGGCAGGCAGTGAACGGCAACGCCGGGATGTCTTCTGCCGGTCCCGGCACGCATACACTGTCGGTTGGCGGCACAGATTTCACAGCCAGCATTTCTCAGGCGCCAACCCCGGCCGCTGCGTTTACCGTCACTGGCGTCTCGTTGGACACGCTTAATTGGTCTGTGACCGGTGGAACGTTCCTGGATGCAGCGATTGATCACGGCGTTACGATCCCGCCCTCGTCCAGCGGTTCGGTGCAGGTTTCACCGCCTGTGGATACGGATTACTGGTTGTATGTGATCACGCAGGAAGGCGGGATTGTAAAATCTGTCAATACAGGAGCGTCCATACTCAATGTGCCAGATACCGTCAATGTTTTGGCCGGGCTGAATTATTCAGTGAACAAGGGGTACTTTAACATCAAGAATGATGGAGGCAGCACGCTGCAATGGACAGCAACCAGCCAGACTTCCAGCCTAATCACGATGGATACGCCTTCTGGACAAACAACCACATTGGGAACGATTGCCTTCACCCTGAACGTCAGCTCGCTCCCGCCCGGGGATTATGTTGGCACTATTTCCGTTGACGCCGGTACGGGAGGTACTGCCCAGGTGACTGTTAATGTGAAGGTGGTTGATATTTTGTATAAAATCCACCTGCCTCTCGTCGCACGTTAATACTTGGTGGCTGTCTTGTCGGAAATAGCCGATTTTCATGCTTTGTGGTGTTGAGCAGACAGATGGTAGGGCGTGGACTGGGGATATGTGCAGGTGCGCACTTCCGTACCGCCATCTGCTTGGCACTGTCAGCCGCTCCAAACATCGCACTGGCTTTGCCGGTAGTCTGCCGAATCGCCTGTGCAGGCCAACTTACACTCGTCCGTATCCGGATCACAGATATCGTAGCTGCAAACTTCAAAGCAAGCCCCTGTGGTGCATGCGTAGAGCGCTATCCTTCGCGGTAGGTGAAGCGGTTGAATGACGTGTAATCGGAAATTTTCAAATACGAGGTAGTCGTAATCTCGGCGAATAGTGCCACGAATGGCGTTGTTCAGACCTGCAACCACCGCACTGGTGATGAATTCCGGGAAAGCGGCCAAAGCGGCCTGGAGTTTGAGCTCTTCTTCTTGGCGTATTTGCTTCTTCTCGGCCCGTTTTGTCCAGCGCCCAAAGATCAGCCGCACAGTCTCCGGGTGCCAACCTTCTTTCTCTGCCACGGCCTCAATATCTGTGTGCTTGCACAGCTCGTATGCGTTGCTTTCTCGCCGTTTGACTTCAATCCATGACAGAGACTCCGTAAAGGACTTATGAAAAAGTAACATTTTCCTTTGCCGCATCGCGGACCGGACTTGAGTAGTACTATTTTTTAATCAAAGGTAAATAGATTTCCCCATCATAAGCCGGACAAAAAACCACTGCCGAATTAGAAGCAAATGCCCCATCCGCCATGTACGCATTCGTGGTTATTGAATAGGATTTGCCATAATTTGGCAGTCCGCCGTCATTTGGCTTGCCACACGCAACTGCCAAGCCGCCTGGCAACATGCGGGAGTTGATGAAGGCGGAAGATTCAAAGAATCCGACCATATAAACTCTCAAATGACCGTTCGCCAGAATCTCAACCCGCGAAAAAGACGTATCACTGCCGGAGGCTGACAGGCTATTAAATTGAATTGAGCAAGCGCCACTTTCCGGAAGAACTTTAATACAGGCCGGGTTGCTCAAATTGAGGTTGACTGAAGTAATTGGAAGCGATGTAGCCCAAACGGGATCGCCGGGGAACTGCGAAACTACGCTCAGACCCATCACAACAAAAAAAAAGGTGACGGAGCCGCATGCGATTTGCGTTGCTTTTCATGGATTGAAAGCTGGGCATTTGACCAGTATTTGATCGTCCACTACCCAGTTATCGGCGGAATTAAAGGCCTTTAAATCAAGAGCATAGCTCTTCCCATACAATCACCAGGATCACCAGCCAATTTTCCGGCAATTTTCACAAAGCGGGTACAATTAAATTCCTATGAAAGAATTTCTCTACTCACGCAATGCTGTCTACGAAACCCTGCGCGCCCGTCGCCGTCAGCCCATTCGCCTGCTGGTGGGTGATAACACGCAGGAAAAAGGCCGCCTGGCCGAAATTTTGCAACTGGCGAAAGAGCGCAAATTGCCGGTAGAGCGCGTGCCGCGTCAACGCCTGGATAACGTTACCCCCTATCATCAGGGCGTGGCGCTAGAAACCGGCGGGTATCCCTACGTCAATCTGATTGATATTTTGGAGTTGGCGCACGAGAAAAACGAAGCGCCGTTTGTGCTTCTGCTCGACACGCTCACTGACCCGCAAAATTTTGGCGCGTTGTTGCGTACTGCCGAAGCGGTTGGCATTCACGGCGTTGTAATTCCGCTGGCGCGCACAGTGGAAGTAACCCCGTTTGTTGTCAACGCCTCGTCGGGCGCCAGCGAACATTTGCTGATTGCCCAGGCCAATCTGGCGCAGGCGATGGAAGAACTCAAACGCGAAAACGTCTGGATTGTCGGCCTCGACCAGGACGGCGAGGAGGTTTCCGCCACCGCCGGAAAGCATTCGTCGCTGACAGGTGCGCTGGCGCTGGTCGTTGGTTCCGAAGGGGAAGGCATGCGCGCCCTCGTGCGAAAATCCTGCGACTTTGTGCTAAAACTGCCGATGACCGGCAAAATCGAATCACTCAACGCCGCCGTCGCCGGTTCAGTGGCACTCTACCTGGCCTATTTGCAGAGACGAGTCAGTGAGAAGTGAGCAGTAATCAGAGTCACTGACGACTGATAACTGACAACTGGCAACTGACACCTGACAACCGCCCCCCCCTTCCCCGGAGACCTCATGAACCTCGACCAATCCGAACTCTACCCAAAAATTGACCCGCAAAACATGCTTGCCGAAATTGACGGCTTGCCCGATCAGTTGCTCGCCGCCTGGGAGCAGGGGCTGGTAGAAGCAGACTTTTTCTCTGCTGAACAAAGCGCCGCCTTCCAGCGTATTCTCATCACTGGCATGGGCGGCTCGGCCATCGGCGCCGATTTGGTGACGGCTTACGTTGCGCCCTTTTGCCGCCTGCCCATTTTCGTCTCGCGCGACTACGACCTGCCTGCCTGGGCGCGCGGCGCAGAAACACTCGTTATCGCCTGCTCGCACTCCGGCAACACTGAAGAAACCCTCAGCGCCACACAACAAGCGCTTGAGCGTGGCTGCGGTCTGCTGGCGCTCTGCACCGGCGGAAAACTGGCCGCCCTCGCCGCCGAAAATCACTTCTCCGCTTGGAAATTTGTCCACGCCGGACAGCCGCGCGCCGCTGTCGGCTTTTCCTTCGGCCTGCTGTTGGCCGCCCTCCAGCGTCTCGGCCTGATTCCCGATCAGAATTCTGCTCTGCGCGCCGCCGTCGTCGCCATGCAAACCCAAAAAATCAGCCTGATGAGCGGAGTCCCCGTCAGCCAGAATCCGGCCAAACGCATGGCCGGGCAGTTGGTCGGGCGCGGAATCACCTTTTTTGGCGCGGGTTTGCACGCCCCCATCGCCCGCCGCTGGAAAGGCCAAATGAACGAAATCGCCAAGGCGCTGGCGCAATTTGAAGCCCTGCCCGAAGCAAATCACAACACGCTGCAAGGTCTCAATGTTCCGGAAGAAGTTCTTTCGCGCTCCATCGCGCTCTTTCTGCGCGCGCCCAGCGATCACCCTCGCAATCGTTTGCGCATCGAACTGACCCGCCAGGCCTTCATGCTCGAAGGCGTCAACACTGACTTTCTCGACGCGCACGGCGAGACCCGCCTCGAACATCTGTGGACCTTGTTGCATTTTGGCGATTATCTGGCTTATTACCTGGCGCTCGCCTACGATATTGACCCCACGCCCATTCCGGCGCTACAAAACTTCAAAGCCTCCATGTCGCGCTAATGCTTGCCCGTTTGCGCTCCCGCGTCAACTATTCCAGCCTGGCGGCCGCATTGCTCGTGGCCGTTGGGCTGTTTTTGCGCCTGCGCCACTATTTTGCTGGCCGTCCGCTATGGATAGATGAAGCCATGTTGGCGCTCAACTTGATTCAGCGTGATTTTGCTGGCCTGTTGAAGCCGCTGGATTATGAGCAGGGCGCGCCGCTGGGATTTTTGCTGGCGCAAAAGACGCTTATCACCCTGTTGGGGAGCGGTGAACTGGCCTTGCGCCTGCTCCCGTTTCTGGCGGGCTACGCTCTGCTGATAGTTTCCGCACTTTGGCTGAAGCGTTTTCTATCTGCCCCCGGCTGGCTGCTGGCGCTGGCGCTGATCGCCGTCAGCCCAACGCTGGTGTATTACAGCGCTGAGAACAAGCAATACATGCTCGACGCCGCCCTGACGCTGATGATTTTATGGCTGGCGACCCGGCGTCTTCCACTTCCCGCTTTTCACTTTCCACTGCTTACTTTATTGGGCGCAGTTGGGTTATGGTTTTCACACCCGCTGATTTTTACGCTGGCGGCCGTTGGCCTGACCGGGCTGATTTTTGAGTGTTCGCATGATTGGCGCGCCTGGTTGGTGACGATTGCCGTTTGGCTGGCAAGTTTTGGGCTGCTTTACGCCGTCAGCCTGCGCGGGTTGGCGCAGAATGATTTTTTGTTGACGTTCTGGCAAGATTTTTTTCTGCCCATCCCGCCAACAACCAGCTGGCTAGCCAAACAGTTCAACGATATGTTTGCTTCTTTCAGCGCCGCCGGGCTGGGGCTGCAGACTCCCCTGTGGTTTAACCTGCTCGGCATATTCACAGGTATACTTTGGCTGGGAATGCGTCAGCCGCGCGTGATGGTGCAAATTGGCCTGATTTTTGCGGCTGCGCTGGCCGCCTCTGCGTTGAGAAAATATCCCTTTGGCGGGCGCATGGTGTTATTTCTTCTGCCGCTGGTTGCCGCTTTGCTTGGCGCGAGCATGGATGCGCTTTACAAAATAGTGCGCCGCCTGGCTGGAAACATCCCCGCCGGGCTGCTTACGGTGGCGCTGGGTGTTGTTTTTGTCTTCGCGCCTGTGCAAGCCTCTGCAGAACCTTTGATTCACCCCTACATGCACGAAGATATTAGTCAAGCGCTTTCTGCGTTGCGTCAGGCGCGCCAGCCAGAAGACGCGGTTTACATCTACCCGGCAGCCTCGCCCGCTTTTTTGTACTATGCACCGCGCTATGGCTTTGCGCTTGAAGATTTTGTTGTCGGTGATTACTTGCAGGGACAGTCCAATATCAAACAAATTCGCGCAGACTTACAACCGTTGCAAAATGCGCCGCGCCTGTGGATTTTGTTTGCGCATGTCTACGCAGAGGGTGACTTCAACGAAATGCAGGCGGCGCTGAACTTTCTGAGGCCTGTCTGGCGCTGTAAAACACACACCCGCGCCAGCGGCACGGGTGTGACTTTGACCTTGTGCGTCAAACGATGAGAATTAGCCAACGCCGCCAGTCATGGGGTTTTCCTGGGCTTTGCCGTTGACATATTTAAAAATGTCGTGAGCAAAATTGGAGCCGCGGCTGGCAATGATGCCGGTGAATACCGAGCCAACGTAGGGGATTTGGCCGCTCAGCCCCAATTCTCTGAATAAATCCACGTTGGTAAACAGGCAGACGACAATGCCCATAGCCAGCGAGAAAATCGCCGATTTGTTCCAGCCTTTTTCTTTGTCATAAACCGGTTTGATGGTTTGAATGAGGGCCTCCACCAGGAAGGCGACCAATGCCAGTTGTTGCAAGTTGAGAGTCATACCGCACGCTCCTTTTGGGTTGATGGTTCTAGTATACGAACAATTGTATCAAAATGCAATTACTTTTCCAAAACGTAAAAGCTGCGTGGGCCGGCGGGGTTGTAATGAAAGTCGGTGACGCTGTACCCGGCGCGAAAGCAGGTTTCAAATAATTCTCGGGTGAAGAAGCGCCAATCGCGCGCCAGCGACAAATCGGCGGCCTTCAGGGCGGGAAAATCGGCGGGGATTTCGGCCTCGAAACGGGACACGCTTGGGGCTGGGAGCGATGCCGGAGGGCGGATGAAATTTTCTTTAACGAGCACACGATAGAGCGGGGCGAGTTCGGCAGCGTGAACTTTCTCAGCCGTGAGAATTTCCTCCATTTTCTCCAGCACATGCGGTGAGCGAATCCACCAATCCACCTGAAAGCGGTCGGATGCCAGCCCGGTGTTCAGGCCGTCACGCATTTCGCCGTAGAGTTCGCGCAGGTAGGTGTTGCAAGTTGCGCCCAGCCGGGCGATGTTGAGCCGGGCGTTGCGGCTGAGCAGGGGGTCGTAGGTCCAGGTAATCAGGTTGATGTTTTGTGCCAGGACGTATTGGCGTTGGGCTTGTTTGAGGGCGAAGCCGACGCCGGAGTCGCGCCAGTGAGGGTCAACGCCCAGCTCGTGTGAGCAATGTTTAGGGCGCAGGCCGTCCGGGGTGGAGTACAGGCCGGGGAAGCCGACGGAGATGCCAATCAGGTTTTGGCCGTCATACGCGCCCAGCACCAGGCCGCCGTTGTGGACAAAGGTGAGCAGGACGTGAACGGGAATGACATCTGCTTCGGAGCCAGGCCAGACCAGGCGTTGCAGGGCTTGTACCTGCTCCATTTCTTCGGGGCTGTGCAGGATGTGGATGTTCATGTTTTGCGTTTGAAGAGATTGGCGCGGGCCTCTTTTTCCCAGTCTATTGCTTTGAGATGTTCGAGACGGTAGGTGAAGCGCGCCGGAATGAAGCCAAAGATGCGTGAAATGGTGTCGGTGGCGCAGACGCGGTTGGCGCCGAAGTAATCCACCCAGTAGGTTGAAAAGGGGAAATTTGGGATGAGTGTTTGTGCGCTGACGGTGGCGGCGCGCAGGTAGGGCAAGCCAAGTGGTATGAGGGTAGGATTTCTGCCGATGACTGCCATGATGAGCATGAGCGCCTGACGAATTGTGAAGTACTCCGCGCCACCGACCTCGAAGGTTTGGCGCGAGGTGTCGGCGTTGTCAAGCGACCAGAGCAGGCAGGTGATCAGGTCTTCGACCCACAGCGGCTGAAAGGTCACTTCGCCGTTGCCGGGCAGGAAGAGCGCCGGGTAGAGTGACCCCAGCCGGGCGAAGGCGGTGGTGAAGTGGTCCTCGGGACCGTACAGCAAGCCAGAGCGGAAGATGGTGAAATCCATGCCGCTTTTGCGAATGTATTCCTCGGCCACCCCTTTGACTTTGAGAACCGGAAAGTAGGAAGAGCGGTCTGCGCCCAGGTGGCTGACGTAGAAGAAGCGTTGTACGCGGGCATCTTTGGCGGCGCGTACCAGCGTGGCGGTGCCGCGTGCGTCGGTCTCAAGAATGTTGCCGCGAATGCCTTCAAATTCAGCGCCCGCCAGGTGATAAATTGTATCCACGCCTTGTAAGGCGGCGCGCAGACTGCGCTCATCATTGAGCGCAGAGATGGCAACTTCCACCGCTACGCCGCGCGGCAGCGCGGGAGTTTGACTGGATGGGCGAATAAGCGTGCGTACCGGCTGACCGGTATGCGCAAGCTGACGGAGCAGGGCGCGGCCAACAAAGCCGGTGCCGCCAGTAACGAGAATCATAACCGGCATTATACCGGCTATCGCCGGCATTATACCGGCTATCTGGCACGTTTCTTGCAACACAATCAGCAGGCATGTCTTTTACCCATTATCAATCCAAATCAACTTTTCGAGGCAATATGAAACCCGACCGTTCAACCAGCACCACTCTCGATTTCCGGCTGGAAATTTCCCGGCCTTTTATCAAGAAACACCTCGACTCTGCCAGGCGTATGCCCTTCCTTTTGTCACGACGCGATTCTCCGCTTCCAACTTGTTCGCCTGACCAGATTTGTGAGTTTTGTTTGCGCACCTGTCACCTGTTGTGGGCATTGATTTTGGCAATCGCGCTGACATTTAGCCAGGTTTCTTTGGCGCTGGCGCAACGGGGTACGCCATATTCACTGGAATTTGGAATGGGGGCGCGGCTGGAGCCGACTGCTGCGCGGATGGGTAAATCGCTGCGGCTGGCGGCGCAGTTGCCGCTGGACTGGGTGCAGATTCCGTTTCATTGGGCGTCAGATTGGCCGGAAGCGGGCGCGTGGAACGTGAATAGCCCGTTTGCGCAGGCCATGGCGCAGGCCGAAATCTTAAATTTAACCGTGATGGTTTCTGTTGTTGATGCGCCCGTCTGGGCGCAAACCGCGCAAGGCCCCAACCCGGCCCTGACCGCCGCGCTGGTAGCCGATTTGACGGCGACATATCAGCAGGTGCGCGCCGTGGAACTCTTCCCTGGGGCGAATACACCTGGCGGCTGGGGCGCATCACCCAATCCGGTTGCTTATGCCGCACTGATGCAGGCGGTGCAGGCGCGCCTGCCCACAGACCCGCCGGTATACCTGGTGGCAGGTGGGCTGCTGGAAAGTGTTGAAGCAGGCGCTCTGCCCGGTGCGGAGTTTGTGCGCGGGCTGTACCAGGCCGGAGCGCGGCCAGCCATCATCAGCCTGCAAGTCGTTTCGGCTGAGGGGGCTGTCTCCTCCGCTACACTGCGTCCGCTGGAGGACATTCGCGCTGTGATGCTGGAGCAGGGTCACAGCGATGGGTTGGTGTGGCTGACGCGGCTCTCCCTGCCGCCGACGCTTCAAAATGCCGCGTTGGACGCTCAATCTGCCTGGCTGCGGGAGGCGCAGATGCTCTTCCGTGCGCAGTTGTATGTGGGAGTTGTGTTTTTTGATATGCTCTCTGCGCCCGATGCGACTGGTTTGTTGGGGGCGGATGGGCGCATACTTCTAACGACCGAAGTATTTGATATGGGGCAAAGCTTTGCTAGCGGGGTGGTCAAAGGATTGTCTCAACTGTGGAAGCGTTAATTTTCCCCGTGTATCTGAAAGCTGTGTTATCGCATGTCAACCTTGCTTGTCAGGTACAATTGAGTGTAGAAAGGGACATCACCATGACAACCTCCTTGCAAGAAGTTCAACGTTACACACAGAACCTGCAAAAAGAAATTGATGGCGCAGCGCTTTACGCAGTGTTGGAGCGCAAAGAAACCCGTCCAGAAATGCAGACCGTCTACCGGCGTTTGGCTGAAAGTGAAGAGCGTCACGCTCAGTTTTGGCGCGAAAAAATTAGCGCCGCTGGCGCGCGTCTGCCAGAAATTCGCCCCACCGGGCGGGCGCGCGTGCTGATTTGGCTGGCGCAGCGTTTTGGGCCACAGTTTATTTTGCCAACTGTAACCAGCAACGAAAAAGCCGATAGCAACGCTTACGCTGGTCAGCCTGAGGCCGAAACGGCGGTCATGTCGGCAGAGGAGCGAGCGCACGCGCGTTTGCTTTCTGCGGCCAGCGGCGGAGACGGAGTTAGCGGCAGCATTGTCGCCGAGACGGAGGGCCGGCATCGTTCCTCGGGCGGAAATGCTTTGCGTGCGGCAGTCTTGGGCGCAAATGACGGGTTGGTGTCCAACCTGAGCCTAGTCATGGGCGTCGCCGGGGCAGAACTGGCCGGTCGGGGCATTCTCATTACCGGGTTGGCGGGGCTTTTGGCTGGGGCAGGTTCAATGGCGTTGGGCGAATGGCTTTCGGTGCAGAGTTCGCGCGAGTTGTACGAGCGCCAAATTGGCATTGAACGTGATGAATTGGCCGCCAACCCCGAAGAAGAAGCCGAAGAGCTTGCGCTGATTTATCAGGCCAAGGGCTTGCCCGAAGCCCGCGCCCGAGAACTTGCGCATAGCCTTTTGGCGAATAAGGCCACCGCGCTGGATACCCTGGCGCGTGAAGAATTAGGAATTGACCCGGATGAATTGGGCGGTTCGGCTTGGGAAGCCGCGTTGACGTCGTTCTTTTTGTTTGCCGTTGGGGCAATTATCCCGGTTGTGCCCTTCATTTTTTCGAGTGGTATGACGGCGGTGTACATCAGCGTGGTGATTAGCGCTTTGGGCCTGTTTGGGATTGGCTCTGCAATTACGTTGATGACCGGGCGCAGCATCTGGTTTTCTGGTTCGCGCCAGGTACTGTTTGGCCTGGTCGCCGCCGGGTTGACCTACGGCATCGGGCGGCTGATTGGTGTTTCGATTGGCGGGTAATCTTTTCGCTACGCCAAAACGGGCATTGGATTCATCTGTAAATTTGATTCAATCAGCGGCAGAATTTTCCCGGCGTAATCTTCTGCCGCTGCGTGGTTTTTATCATGGCTCCATTGCCATGCCAGACCGTAAAGCGCCCAACTGGCGGCAATAGCCGCAGTTTTTGTGTCAAACTGCGCGCCGGCTTTTTCCAGCCACAGTTCCAGCAATTCCTGAATTTGTTGCTTGACCTGGGTTTCCACCAGCGCTTCGAACTGATTTTCAGTAGATGTGCAGTGCTGGTTGGATTGCGCCACAAACTCGCATACCGTCACAATCAGGGCGCGCAAATTTTCTTCGGTGTAATGACAGGCGCTCAGTGTGCGTTTTTCCATCTCTTGCCGAAAAGATTGGCGGATGCTGGCCTCCAGCAGGGCGAATTTATCGGGAAAGTGGGCGTAGAAGGTGGCGCGGTTGACTTCGGCGCGTTCGGTGATATCTTGCACGGTCGTGGCCGCGAAGCCTTTTTCAGCCAGAAGCGCTGTAAAGGCTTGCTGAATCAGGGTGCGGGTGCGCTTGACGCGCGGGTCGAGTTTTTCTTCTACTAGGGTAGTAGCCAACATTTTCTCTCCTTTGTTGTTTACCCAACACAACTCACTTTTTGATGGTTGACCGTTTTTTGCAACTCGTGTTTAATAGTCAACGCTTGTTGTTTACAAAACAAGTGTAGCACACATCAAAACTAACCGTCAAGGAGATTATCAGCATGACCCAATCCAAACTCACCCCCAATACCGCCTACGCTCACCTGGCAAGTGACCAGCAAATTGAACGTACTGCCAGGGCGTTGGAAGCAAACGGTATTCACGTTATCGTGGCCGCCACTGGCGAAGAAGCCAAAGCCAGGTTGTTTGAGACGATTCCCGCCGGGGCGGAAGTGTTCACCGGTACATCGGTGACGCTCGATACACTGGGCATTCCCGCTGAAGTGGACCAACGCTACGACTCGGTGCGCGTCAAACTTTTCAAAATGGACCGCGCCACACAGATGCGTGAAATGATCAAGATGGGCGCCGTGCCAGAATGGATTGTCGGCAGTGTTCACGCCGTGACCGAAGATGGTTCGGTGGTCATTGCCTCGAACACGGGCAGTCAGTTGGCTGGTTACGCCGCCAGCGCCGCGCATGTCGTCTGGGTGGTTGGTGCACAGAAAATTGTTTCCAGCCTCGATGAAGCCGTGAAGCGTATTGACGAGTACACTCTGCCGTTGGAAGATGAACGTGCTCTGAAAGCCTACGGCATGAACAGCAACGTCAGCAAGCTGCTCATTGTTCACCGCGAAGTGATGCCCGGGCGCACGACGATGATTTTGGTTAAAGAAAATCTGGGCTTCTAATTACCGCTCATTCCTCCAGCCCACCTCCCGCTGGTGATGGGCTGGGGGAATCCGTTACGGTTTTTGGCACGTTAGCCAGGGATAAAATCGTCGAAGAGGCTGACATCATCAACAGTTACCAACTTTTTACCCGAGGAGTTTCCAATGGCAACCATCACCCAAAAAGCGCAAATGATTTATTTCCCGCACGGCGGCGGGCCGTTACCCATTTTGGGCGACCCCGGCCACCAGGCGATGGTGGATTTTATGACGCGCCTGCCCGCACAACTCACCCGGCCAGACGCCATTCTTGTCATCAGTGCGCATTGGGAAGAGAGCGCCGCCACCCTGTTGAGCGCGCCCAATCCGCCCATGTTTTACGACTACTACGGCTTTCCGCCGCAAGCCTACGAAATCACCTATCCCGCCTCCGGTCACCCGGCGTTGGCGGAGCGGGTTGCCGTCTTGCTGGAGAAAAACGGCATTCCAGCGCGGCTGGATGCCCGGCGCGGCTTTGACCACGGCGTCTTCATCCCGCTCAAATTGATGTATCCCGCCGCCGACATCCCCGTCATCCAACTTTCGCTTCTGCGCGGATTGAACGCCACCGCGCACATCGCCCTCGGTCAGGCGCTGCGCGAATTACTGAGCGAAAATATCCTGGTGGCTGGCTCGGGCTTTTCTTTCCACAACCAGAACGCCTTTTTCGGGCAGGAATTGGGTGCACCTGACCCGGCCAATGACGCTTTTCAGGACTGGCTGATTGAAACCTGTACTGGCGGCTTCTCTCAGGCCGAACGGGAGCGGCGGCTGATCGAATGGGAAAAAGCACCTTCCGCCCGTTACTGTCACCCGCGCGAGGAGCATTTACTGCCCCTGCATGTTTGTCAGGGCATGGCAGGCGCGCCTGCGAAAGTGATTTTCGACGATAAAATTTTGGGCAAGCGCGGCGTGGGATTTTTGTGGAAATAACGTGGTAATTGCGCTGTTTACCGCGTTCCCAAACAAATATTTCCGCCGCCAGGTGACAACCGTCACGAAATAGGCGCCTGCCTGGGAATAGTCATAGCCTGGCAGGCGCATGGATTTGCGATAATGAATTTTTGGGTCAAATTGGATGGGTATAACCTGTGTAAGCAGGGGCGCAGCATTGCTGCGCCCCTGCTGTTGCGCCTATAATTTTGGAAATCTGCTTACCACCAGCGCTGCGCCGGGCAGAATGCCCTTATCGGCCAGGGTCATTTCGGCGGGGGCTTTGCCTGCGTCTTTGGGCGAACCCTGGTAAATGAAGATGGGCGTGCCTTCGACGGCATTTGCCAGCGTCACAAACGCTTCGCCGGTCAGGTAGCCCTGGCTGTCCAGCGAGCAGCTTGTCACCCAGCCGATGACTTTGCCTTTTTTGTCCACCACCGGGTCACTGTTATGCGCCATGCGCACGCCCTGCTCGGTGAAGCGGAAGCGAATCACCACGCCTTTGCGCGCCGCTTCGCGGGCGATGAAGGCCTCGCGCCCGATGAACCAGGGTTTGTAGGGTTTGACATACGAGCCAAAACCGCCTTCGGCCACGCCCAAATCGCGCTCGCCGAATTTGCCAGAGCCAAGCCCCATCTCGTGGCCGTAGAGCGGCAGACCGGCTTCGGTGCGCAGGCTGTCGCGCGCGCCCAGACCAATCGGCTTGACGCCGAATTTTTCGCCCGCCGCCAGAACCGCGTTCCAGAATTCCGGCGCGCGGTCGGGGTGGACGAACAGCTCAAAGGCCATCTTTTCGCCGGTGTAGCCGGTGCGCGAGACAATCAGGTCGAAGCCGCCCACCACCGCGTCACATAATTCGGTGCGCTTCAACTTCATGATGCGCTTTTTGGTTTCCGCGTCCACGCCCATCGCCAGCAGAATATCGCGGCTTTTGGGGCCTTGCAGGGCGATGTCCACGCGCATATCGTTGCCCGCTTGCGGGGCGCGCAAGTTGCGGATGACGGCCTCGTAGCCGTAGGTGCGCGCGCCGGGGCGAGCGTTGTCAATTTTCACCGCGCCGTCGCGCACGCTTTCCAGCCAGGTGCGGTCTTTGTCATCGTTGGAGGCGTTGACCACCACCAAAAACTTCTCTGCGCCGCGCCGGTAGATGAGCGTGTCGTCAATCACATCGGCGTCGGGGGTCAAAAAGTGGCTGTACAGGCTTTCGCCGGGCAGCAGGCCGCCGCAGTCGTTGCCGCAGACGGTGTCCAAAAACGAGGCCGCGTCGCGCCCCAGCACTTCGTACACGCCCATGTGGCTGACATCGAACAGTCCCGCCGCCTGGCGCGTGGCGAGATGTTCCTCTTTGACGCCGGTATACTGCACCGGCATTTCCCAACCGGCAAACGGTACCAGCCGTCCGCCCAGGGATTTGTGGATTTCGTACAGGCTGGTGCGTTTCAGCGCGCCCTCGCTTTCCAGCCAACTGAAAGCGGGTTTGGCCGCGCCGCTGCCCGACTTAACACCGATGTACCAGGGTTTTTCGGTTTTCCGGTTGTCCGGTTGTCCAGTTAACTGGACAACTGGAGAACTGGACAACTGGCTTTCGGCAACGATGACCGGCCCCGGCAGGCGCGCGGCGTCGAAATCGGGCTGGCCGTCGAGACGCAGGGAGGTGTAGGCGTCCGAAAGGTCGCGCAGCCAGGTGGCGGCCAGGCCCGCTTCGGCGGCGGGAACGGCCAACTGGTAGCGGCCCTCGGCCAGGCAGGCCAGTTCGCCGCGGATGGTTTTTCCCGGCAGGGCGATTTCGGTTTCGGTAACGGAACCAGGCTTCAGCGCGGAAAGGTCGGCGCTGACAGCGTAGTCTAAAAATTGGCGGACGCGATTCCCCTCGAGGGTGAAGACGCCGCTGGCGGAGACATCATCCACATAAAAGAAGTGCGGGTAGGCAGATTTCTGGTAGTCAAAATCCACGCCTGCTTGTTCGGCCAGGGCGCGTACTTTGAGACGGGCGTCGTTGAGCAGGTTCCAATCCAGTTTGGCGCGGCGCACTTTGCCTTTGCGCACGGTTTCGACGGCGTGCGGGGCGCAGGCCAGCAACACGTCGGCCATGATGTCGGTCAGGGCGCGGGTTTGGCTTTCGTTGAATCCGCGCTGAGAAATCCAGGGTGTGCCGAGGCGGATGCCGCTGGGGTCGAGGGCGGATTTGTCGCCGGGGATGGTGTTGCGATTGACGACGATGCCGACCAGGTCGAGGATGCGGGCGGCCATGTCGCCGGAGAGGGATACTCCACCTGCACCCGCAGTGGTGTCAGGTGATTTGACGCTGGTGCAGTCTACGTTGACGAGGTGGGTGTCGGTGCCGCCGAAGGGTACGCGCAAGCCGCGTTTTTGGAACTGGTCGGCCATGGCGGCGGCGTTTTTGAGGGTTTGCGTCTGCAGTTTTTTGAATTGTTCGGTTTGCGCCAGTTTGAAGGTGAGCGCCAGGGCGGCGAAGATGTGAACGTGCGGCCCGCCCTGCTCGCCGGGGAAGACGGCTTTGTCGAGTTTTTTGGCGATGCTGGCGTCGGTGGTCAGCAGAATCGCGCCGCGCGGGCCGTCGAGGCTTTTGTGGGTGGTGGTCATGACGACGTGCGCGTAGCCAACCGGCGAGGGGACGACGCCCGCGGCGACCAGCCCGCCCAGGTGCGAAATGTCGGCCAGGAAAATGGCGCCAACTTCGTCAGCGATTTCGCGGAACTTTTTCCAGTCGGGAACCCACGAGTAGGACGAGGCGCCCGCAATCAGCAGTTTGGGCTTGTTTTCCAGCGCCAGGGCGCGCACTTTGTCGTAGTCAATTTTTTCGGTTTGGGGGTCCACGGCGTAGTGGACGGCCTTGAACCATTTGCCAGAGCGATTGACGGAGGAGCCGTGCGAAAGATGCCCGCCGTGCAGCAGGTTCATGCCCAGGATGGTTTCTCCGAGCGGGACGAGCGCTTGATAGACGGCGTTGTTGGCCGGGCCGCCCGAAAGCGGCTGGACGTTGACGAAGAGTTGTTCCGGTTTGATGCCGTTGGCGGCGAAAACTTCGGCGGCGCGGCGGCAGGCCAGGCTTTCGACCACGTCCGCATATTCGACGCCTTTGTAGTAGCGTGGGTCGCCGCGGCGGCGATATTCGGCCAGGCGGGCGGGGTAATCCAGCAGGTCGGCTTCGGCCATTTTGCGCCATTCGTCTTCGGGGTAGCCTTCGGCGTAGATGTTCTGGAAGGCGGAGCCCATCGCTTCGCGCACGGCCAGTGGCGCCTGGCTTTCGGAGGCGATGAGAATGATTTTTCGCGCCTGACGCTCGGCTTCGAGTTGGGTTAGCTTGTACACATCGGGGTCAAGGTCGGCCAGCGAACCGCGGAACAGGTAATCGGACATGGAAATCTCCTGAGAGGTGGAAAATGGGAAAACGAGATGAAGAGACATTCGGAAAACCGGAGAACCGGAGAACCGGACAACCGGACAACCGGACAACCGCCACTGATTGTAGGACGGGTAGAGCGGCGGGTCAAGTGAGAAGGGCATGAAAAAGCCCTGACATTTGCCAGGGCTTTTTTTGTGTCGCGCTCATGTTACAACGCAAGTCAGCAGGGGGCGTTGAAGGGGCTGGGGTGGCTCAAAATCACGGTTAATAAAGGCTTTGCAAATCTCCGTTCTGAGGACGCGGTGTTGGGCGTTTTTATTTTTTATTGGAAAATACACAACTTAAAAAGTTACCTTGAAGGTTATCCGATTTACAAAGACTAAACTTGACCAGTGAAGATTGTACCCATTGTCTATCCAAGTTTTCATTTTCACTACTTAATCGAAACCAGTAACCATTTTTGTCTTGCATGTCAAAGAAATAACAGCCCTGCGATACGGGACCGCCTTTATTGCCTGAAGGTACATCGTACACATACGCATTCGTGCTTTCAATGCAGCCCCGGACGCGAGGAAAATATTTTTGTTGCAATTCGCTGTAGCCCAACGAAACAAGAGCGATTATCACTGTTGCCCAAATCGCAAATTGACCCAATTGTTTCAAAAATTTCTGTCTGCGGATTTGTGACTCTGTTAGTGTTTCATTACTTGCATTGTCTTTCGCTTCAAATCCTTTCTCGATGAGTTTTATAATGAATGTTGTGACTACTGTTGCGAATAAGCCTGTGAAATCCATGGTCGCTGACCTCAACTTAGAGATTTGTTTTTGATATTCTGCGTAACATCCACTACTTCAGACGCGCGGCAACGATTTCGGCCACGTCCAGCACTTCTAGGCCGTTTTCTTCGGTTTTGGCGGCGTCGCTCATCATCGTCAGGCAGAAGGGGCAGCCGACAGCGACGGTTTTTGCGCCGGTCGCTTTGGCCTCGGCGTAGCGCGTCAGGTTGACGCGCGCCTCACCGGCTTCTTCTTCTTTCCACATTTGCGCCCCGCCTGCGCCGCAGCAGAAGGATTTTTCGGCGTGGCGCGGCATTTCAATCGTCAGCGCTCCGGCAGATTTTAGTACGTTTCTTGGTTCTTCGGTGATGCCATTGTGCCGCCCCAAATAGCACGGGTCGTGGAAGGTGACGGAGAGCGATTCGCCGCTTTCGGCCAGGGTGATTTTCCCCGCGCCGACCAACTCGTTGATGAACTGCGTGTGGTGAATGACCTCGTAGCTGCCGCCGAAGGCCGGGTACTCATTTTTCAGCGTGTGCAGGCAGTGCGGGCAGGTGGTGACGATGCGTTTGGGGGCGACCTCGTTCAAAATTTCCACGTTGGCGCTGGCCAGCCCAAAGAAGATGTCTTCGCGTCCGGCGCGGCGCGCGGAATCGCCGGTGCATTGTTCACTGCGTCCCAGCACGGCGTAATTCACTCCGGCGGCCTCCAAAATTTTGGCAAAGGCGCGCGCGGTTTTTTGGGCGCGCTGGTCAGTCGCCGGGGCACAGCCGACCCACCACAAAATTTCCGGTTCGGGGTTTTGCTCAATGGTTGGCACGTTCAGCCCGTCGGCCCACTTCATGCGGTCGGCCTGGGAAATGTTCCAGGGATTGGCGTTGCGTTCCATGCCCTTGAAGGCGGTTTCCAACTGTTTGGGGAAGTCGCTTTCCATCATCGCCAGATTACGCCGAATTTCGAGAATATCGCGCATCGGTTCGTTGCCGACCGGGCAGATATCCACGCAGGCGCCGCAGCTGGTGCAGGCCCAAACCGCTTCGGGCGGGATGGCGAATTCGGTCAGCGGGGTCGAGGCCGCGCCAGCGGCAAATTTGCCGCCATCCGCGTTCAGGTAATAGCGCTTGTTGATTTCCAGCGCCGCCGGGGAGAGCAGCTTGCCGGTGTTGTAGGCCGGGCAAACTTCCTGACAGCGGAAGCACATGATGCAGGCGTACGAATCCATCACCTGTTCCCAGCCCAAATGTTCCAGGTTGGCCGCGCCGAACTGTTCAATGGAAGCGTCATCCAGGTTGATGTAGCCCAATTGTCCGATGGATTTTCGCTCCGGCTTGAGCAAAAAATTGAGCGGGGCGAAAAACAGGTGAATGTGTTTGGAGTGCGGGAAGTAGGGCAGGAAGACGACGATGCCGCCCAGCGAGAGCCAGAAGCCGAGGTGCTCGCTGAAGGTTAATCCGGCCTTCGACCAGCCCTGCATCCAGCCTGCCACCGTTGAAACGAAGGGTTGCCAGCGGTCGGTACTTCCCGTCAGCGCCACCGTCGCCGCTTCGCCGAAAATCCGCCCGCTGATGTGAATCAAAATGAAGGTGGCGACAATCGCCGAATCGCGGCTGATGCCGCTGCGCGCCGCCGGGGAGAGGAAGGTTTTGGCGCGGGTGCTCAGCGCCGGGTCGTGCGTGGCGAAGCGGCGCACAATCATGAAAATCATGCCAATCAACACCGCCAGGCCCGAAATATCGGCCAGCAGGCTGTAAAGATTTCCCAGCGCGTCGGGCAGTTCAAAGCCGGGCCAAAACGCCCGCAGAAAATCCACCAGGTTGACGACCAGGAAGTAGATGAAGCCCCAGCCAATTAATCCGTGCATCAGGCTGGGCAGCGGGCGAAAGCGGAAGACCGGCTGAAAAGCCGCCACTTTGAGCAGGACATTCACCAGGCGTTTTTGCGCCACTTTCCAGTCGGGTTTGCCCTGGCCGCGTCCGATGGCGCGAATGATGCGCTGGACGCCGCTCCAGGTGAGAAAAAGTGATCCCAACACCAGCATAATGAACAGAATTTTTTCGATGGTTGTCAGCATGTCTCCTCCGGATTCTATTTCATTCTTCCATGTTTACCCGTTAACAACAAAACGGTTACTTTCACCGTTTTGCGAACAATCGCCTCCGCCGCTGGGGGCAAAACCGATTGTACCGCTTTCATCATAAAGAGGTCTGAAGAGGGGGAGAAGTTACATTTATCCTCATGTCACCCCTTCAATGTCACAAGAATTATGACCTTTTTGGACGTTTTTCCGCATAAAATTTTCTTTGTGAAAATTAGTTCAGGTATCATCTTATGTTATACTTGCGCGCGCGTGTCTCAAACCCATCCCGAAGAAGGTTTTTATGTTGCTCGAATATGCCGCAATCGCAACCATGATTTTTGTGACGGCGCTGGTTGCCGTTATCGCTATCGTTCTGGGGGTGCTGTTTGGCCCCAAACGTCCCACCGATAAAAAATCCATGCCTTACGAATCGGGCATGAACCCGATTGGGCCGGGAACCCGCCGCGTTCCGGTACGCTTTTACCTGATAGCGGTGCTTTTTATTTTATTCGACATTGAAGTGGTCTTTTTTGTGCCCTGGGCGCTGGTGTTTAAGCAATTCGTCAGCCAAAGCCAGGGATTTTTTGTTTTTGCCGAAATGACAACCTTCATCGTCATCTTACTGGTAGGCTATATTTACGCCTGGAAGAAGGGAGCGTTGGAATGGGAATAGAACAAAAATTAGGCGAATCGGGCATCGTCACCGCCCGGCTGGAAGATGTTGTCAACTGGAGCCGCACCAACGCCATGTGGCCGATGCTCTTTGGCCTGGCCTGCTGCGCCATCGAAATGATGGCCGCCCAGGCCGCCAACTACGACATGAGCCGCTTCGGCATGGAGCTCATGCGCCCCAGCCCGCGCCAAAGCGACCTGATGATTGTCGCCGGGCGCGTCAGCCGCAAAATGGCGCCTGTTCTGCGCCGCCTCTACGACCAGATGCCCGACCCCAAATGGGTCATCGCCATGGGCGACTGCGCCTCCTGCGGCGGCGTCTTCAACAATTACGCCGTCGTTCAGGGCGTGGACGAAGTTGTCCCGGTGGATGTTTACGTCGCGGGCTGCCCGCCGCGCCCCGAAGCCCTCATTCACGGCATTTTGACCCTGCACGACAAAGTCCGCAAAGACAAACTGAAGGATTGGGCCTAACCATGAACGAAAAACTTCAGCCCTATCTCGACAGCCTCGCTGAAAAATTTTCCGCCCAGCCTCAGAAATTTGCCGGTGAAACCAGTCTGATTCTGCCCCTGGAAAAACTAACCGCCGCCGCCCAAATGATTCACCGCGACTTTGGCTTTGAACTACTCTCGTTCGTCTCCGCCGTGGATTATTGGCCACAGGAAGAACCGCGCTTTCATCTGATTTATCGCTTCACCTCGGTCAGCAAAGCCCTGGCGTTCACCGTGCGCGTCCCGCTCAGCGGAATTTCCCCCGTCGCCCCGACGCTGGAAAAAGAATACCGCAACGCCAACTGGCACGAGCGCGAAGTGTTTGACCTGTTCGGCATCACCTTCACCGGCCATAGCGATTTACGCCGCCTGCTGATGCCCGCCGACTGGCAGGGACACCCGCTGCGCAAAGATTACCCGCTCGGCTACGAAGAACCGCAATACACCTTCAACTTTGATGAAATTGCGGCCCGTAAACCGTCCGCCACCCGGGAGTAGGCCATGACCGACTTAAAAGAAGTCTCCTACGAAGAAATTCGCCACCTCGTCTCCGACCGCGCCATGAGCGGCGAGACGGTTTTGCTCAACATGGGGCCGCAGCACCCATCCACGCACGGCGTTTTGCGTCTCTTGCTCGAACTGGACGGTGAAACCGTCGTCAACTGCATTCCCGATGTCGGCTTCTTGCATACCGGCATTGAGAAAAACATGGAATCCAAAACCTACCAAAAAGCCGAAGTGATGACCGACCGCATGGATTACATGAATCCGCTCGGCAACAACTTCGCCTACTGTCTGGCCGTCGAAAAACTGGTCGGGCTGGATGTGCCGGAACGCGCCCAGGCCATTCGCGTCATTTTGGCTGAACTGCAGCGTATTTCCTCGCACCTCGTCTGGCTGGGAACTTCCGCCCTGGATGTGGCCGCCATGTCGGTTTTTCTGTACTGCTTCCGTGAGCGCGAAATCATTCTGGATATTTTTGAACTCGTCTCCGGTCAGCGCATGATGACCACCTACTTCCGCCCCGGCGGCCTCTGGCGCGATGTGCCCGCCGAATTTGACAAGGCCGTGCGTGACTTTCTCAAAATTATCCCCAAGCGCATTGACGAATACGAAGACCTGCTCACCAAAAACCCGCTTTTCCTCGACCGTACGGTGAAAATTGGCACAATTTCTGGCGAAGATGCCATCAACTGGGGCATGACCGGCGCCAGCCTGCGCGGTTCGGGCGTCAATTACGATGTCCGCAAGGTTTTCCCCTACTCTGGCTACGAACAATACGATTTTGAAGTTCCCCTGCGCAGCGAAGGCGATGTCTACGCCCGCTACCTCGTCCGCATGGCGGAAATGCGCCAATCGGTGCGCATCATTCAGCAGGCGCTGGACAAACTCCCCAGCGGCGCGGTGCGTTCCAGCAACTACAAATTTGTCCCGCCGCCGCGTTCCGAAATTGGCACCAGCATGGAAGCCCTAATTCACCACTTCAAGTTGTGGACGGAAGGCTTCAACGCCCCGCAAGGTTCGGTCTATGTGGCGACGGAATCTCCGCGCGGTGAGTTGGGCTGCTATCTGGAAGGTGACGGCGGCCCCAAGCCGTACCGCGTTCACTTTCGCACGCCATCGTTCGACAACCTGCAGGTGCTGCCCGCGCTCTCCGGCGGCGTTTTCGTTGCCGACCTGGTGGCAATTATCGGCTCGGTGGACATTGTTTTGGGAGATATTGACCGATGAGTATCGCAGAAAAATATACGGATGAAATCCAGGCGATTTTCGCCAAATATCCTGTCAAGCGTTCCGCCGTCATGCCGCTGCTGTACCTGGCGCAGCGCGCCGAGGGCTACATCACCAAAGGCGCCATGGCCGAAATTGCAGATTTGCTGGAATTAGATGTGACCGAAGTTGCCGCCATCGTCGGTTTTTATAGCATGTATCACGACGAAGCCGCCGGAAAATACCGGATGCAGGTTTGCACCGATTTATCCTGTGCCTTGCGCGGCGCGGATGCTTTCCTCGAAAATCTTTGTCAGAATCTCGGCGTCAAAGTCGGCGAGACCACGCCCGATGGCCTGGTGACCGTTGAAGCGGTGATGTGCCTGGCTGGCTGCGACAAAGCCCCCATGTTCCAACTTCAGCAAGGCGACCAGGTTTCCTATCACGAAAATATGACCGTGGATAAGACGATGGAACTGGTGGAAGCGTTGAGAAAATCAAGTAAACAAGTAGACGAGTAAATAAGTTTGCTTGTCTACTCGTCTGCCCCTTAATCGGAAAAAATACTATGCCCCACATTCTTCTACGTCATCGGGATATTCCCGATATCAAAAACATCGAAGTTTATAAGCAAAACGGCGGATTTGAGTCGCTCAAGAAGGCCGTCACCACGCTGCAGCCCAAGCAGGTTGTCGAAGAAGTCAAGGCCTCCGGCCTGCGCGGACGCGGCGGCGCGGGCTTCCCAACTGGTGTCAAATGGTCGTTCCTGCCCGACAATCTTTGGCCGCACTACGTCGTCTGCAACGCCGACGAGTCGGAGCCGGGAACTTTCAAAGACCGCGAAATTATGACGTATAACCCTTATCAATTTTTGGAAGGGGTGGCGATTGCCTGCTACGCCGTCGGCGCAACCGAAGGCTACATTTACCTGCGCGGCGAGTTTTATCCGATTGCCGAACAACTCGATGCCTGTCTGGCCGAAATGGAAAAGCAGGGTTATCTCGGCGACAAACTCTTCGGCACGGAAACATCCATCCGGCTGAAAACGCATCTCGGCGCGGGCGCCTACATCTGCGGCGAAGAAACCGCCCTGCTCGAATCGATTGAAGGCAAGCGCGGTCAGCCCCGATTGCGCCCGCCGTTTCCGGCGGTGGTCGGCCTGTATGGCAAACCGACCGTCATCAACAACGTCGAGACGCTCACAAATTTACCGTACATCATTGAACACGGCGCGGCGGGTTTCCGCCAAAATGGCACCGAAAAAAGCCCCGGCGTCAAGATTTTCTCGCTTTCGGGCAACGTCGCCAACCCTGGCAACTACGAACTTCCGCTGGGAACCACTTTCCGCGAGTTGATTTTTACCCATGGCGGCGGCATTCCCAACGGGCGCAAACTGCGCGCCATCATGCCCGCCGGAGCCTCCTCCTCCATCATCCGCGTAGACGATGCGGTTTTCGACAAGGTGATGGATACCCCGATGGATTATGAAAACGTCCAGAGCGTTGGCTCCATGCTCGGCTCGGCTTCGGTCATCCTGATTGATGATACGCATACGATGGATTGGGTCATCAACAAAACCATCCACTTCTTCAAGCACGAATCGTGCGGCAAATGCACCCCCTGCCGCGACGGCAATTACTGGATGCTGCATCTCACTGAGCGCATTCACGCCGGACAGGCCAGCGCACAGGATGTCAAACTGCTCGATAGCGTTGCCGCGCAAGTCTACGGCAAATGCCTGTGCGCCCTGGGCGATTTTTCCACCATGGCCGTCCGCACCGCAATTGAGCGCTTCCCCGAAGATTTTGAAAAGGTAAAGGCGTAAGGGTATGGCAAAACTGATTAACCTTACAATTAATGGAACGCCCGTCACCGTCCCGGCGGGCACGCTGGTGGTGGACGCCGCCAAAAAAATTGGCATTGACATCCCGGTCTTTTGCTACCACCCCAAAATGGAACCGGTCGGCATGTGCCGCCAGTGCCTGGTGGAAATTGGCCGTCCGATGGTGGACCGCGCCACTGGTCAGCCCGTGCTCAATGAAGATGGCTCGCCCAAACTGCAATTCATGCCCAAACTCGAAACCGCCTGCACCAACCCCGTCTCTGAAGGCATGGCGGTCTTCACCGAAACCGCCAAAGCCAAAAGCGGCCAAAAAGAAATTCTCGAACTGCTGCTGACCTCGCACCCGCTCGACTGCCCGGTCTGCGACAAGGGCGGCGAATGCCCCCTGCAAAACCTGACGATGGAACACGCCGCCGATGAGAGCCGCTTCATCTTCGACGAAAAACACCGCGCCGAAAAGCACGTCCCGCTCGGCGACCTGATTTTTCTCGACCGCGAGCGCTGCATCCAATGCGCGCGCTGCATCCGCTTCCAAGACATCATCGCCGGTGAACCCGTGCTCGGTTTCTACCAGCGCGGGCGCAACACCGACATCGTCACCTACGGCGAACCCGGCTTTGACTCGATTTTCAGCGGCAACACCAGCGACATCTGCCCGGTGGGTGCGCTGACCACTGCCGATTTTCGCTTCGGCGCCCGCCCTTGGGAGTTGAAGCAGGCCGCCTCGGTCTGCTCGCAGTGTCCGGTCGGCTGCAACGTCACCTTCAACGTCCGCCGCGAAGCCAAAGCCGGCGGCGGCTACGTCATCAAGCGCGTCATGCCGCGCCAGAATGAACAAGTCAACGAAATCTGGATGTGCGACAAGGGGCGCTTCGCCGGTTATCAGTACACCGAAGCCGAATCGCGGTTGATGGCGACTCCCGCCGGGCTCGACGCCGCTGTCGGCCAGGCCGTCGCCAAACTGGTCGAATCCCAATCGGAGACGGTTTTCCTGGCGAGCGGGCGTCTCGCCAACGAAGATTTGTTCACGCTCAAACAGTTGGCCGCCGCGCTCCACGCCAAAACCTACCTGTACACGCAGCACGGCGGCGGAGAATTCACCACCGCCTACGGACTGACCTCCGGCGCCGACCTGGGCGCTTTGGGCAAAGGTGATACCGTGCTGGTGGCGGCCTCCGATTTATACAATGAAGCCCCGCTCTGGCATCTGCGTCTGAAGGCTGCCGCCCAGCGCGGCGCCACGCTCATCGTCGCCGCCGCCCGCGCTACCAAGCTGGATGAATTCGCCAGTTTCGTGGTGCGCTACGCCTACGGCGACGAAGTGGCAACCATCCAGGCGCTGCCCGCCAAAGATAAAATTGGCGAAGCGATTAAAAATGCCAACAATCTGATGATTTTCTACGGTTCGGACGGTCTCGGCCTGGCCGGAACGACAGCCCTTGCCCAGTCTTGCGCGGAGCTGTTCTCCATTTCTCCAGTTAGCCAGTTAACCGGTTCTCCAGTTAGCCAGTCAGCCAGTTTCCCGGTTGAGCAGTTAACCGGAAAACCGGAAGACCGAACAACTGAACAACCGGAAGACCGAACAACCGAACAACCGGAAAATCGGACAACCAGAAAATCGAACACCGGCCTTATCGGCGTCTGGTCAACCCCCAATCAGCAGGGCGCGCTGGAAATGGGCTTCCGCCCGGCGGAAAATCTGGCGGCTGAATTGGCCGGAAAAACCGTCTACGTTATCGCCGCCGACCCGGCGGGCGACGACCCGGCCCTGGCCGAAGCGCTCAAAGCGGCCAAAACCGTCATCGCGCAGGATATTTTGACGACCAAAACCGTTAAACTGGCTGACGTTGTTTTGCCCGCTGCCGCATTTACCGAGCGCGAAGGAACCTACACCAACGGCGAGCGCCGCGTTCAGCGTTTTTACCCGGCGGTTCCGACGCGCCCCGGCACCAAAGCCGATTTTGCCCTGCTGGCCGAAGTCGCCAAAGGCTGCGGCATCGCGCTCGAAGGGCGTTCCCCGCTGCTGGTGATGAATCGACTTTCGACGGCGGAACCCGCCTTCAGCGGAGTCTCCTACGAGACGCTTTCCCAACCCGCCGAACAGTGGCCGCTGATTGGCCGCAGTGATTTGTATTATGGCGGCACGAGTTACGAAAATAAACTGGGGCTGGGTGTCACGCTGGCGCTTCAGCCAAAGGCCGACCGTCAATCGTCAACCGTCTCCGGTCTGCGCCCCAAAGAAAATGAATTTCTCGCCGTGCCGGTCACCAAACTGTACGACTTGGGCGCAACCGTCGCCCCGGCCAAACTGCTTTCGGCGCACATTGAGCGCAGCGCCGTCGCCGCGCTGCACCCCGTCACCGTTGAAAAACTCGGCCTGGGGGCTGGCGACCAACTTTCCGTGGAAATCAATGGGGCGCAGTTTACCTTCCGGGCCGCGCTGGACGCCTCTATTTCCACCGGGGTGGTCTTAATCCCGCGCAGCATGGGGCTGGCGATTTCCGCTCCCGCGCTGGTCAAATTACACGCCGCAGAAAAGGCATAACCTATGGACTGGATTTTGCTTCTGGAATGGGTAATTAAAGGTTTTGCGCTGGTCATGATTCTGCTGACCGGCTTTGCCTACCTGACGTTGTTTGAGCGTCGCATTCTGGCGTTTATGCAGGTACGCATCGGCCCCAACCGCGCCGGGCCGCAAGGCATTTTGCAGCCGATTGCGGACGCGGTGAAATTGATTTTCAAAGAGGAATTGACCCCGGCCAAATCGGAAAAATTTCTTTTTCTGCTGGCGCCGATTGTGACGGTGGTTCCGGCGGTGGTGATTGCTGCGGTCATTCCGTGGGGAACGCAGTTTGAAGCCTTTGGCCGCACCATCACGCTCTACGTGGCCGATATCAATATTGGCGTACTTTACATCACGGCGATTGCTTCGATTGCGGTCTACGGCATTGTGCTGGCGGGCTGGTCTTCCAATAATAAATACGCCATGATGGGCGGCCTGCGCTCCTCGGCGCAGATGATTTCGTATGAACTGCCGCTCGGCCTGTCGTTTGTGCTGGTGACGCTGATGGCGGGTTCGATGCGCCCGGTGGATATTGTCGAGGCGCAGCGCGGCTGGTGGTTTGGGCTGATGCAGCCGGTCGGCGCGCTGTTGTTCTTGATTTCAATTTTGGCCGAAGTCAACCGCGCGCCTTTCGATATGCCCGAAGCCGAGCAGGAATTAACCGCCGGGTACCACGCCGAATATTCTGGCATGAAGTTTGCGCTGTTTTTCATGGCCGAATACATCAAAATGATTGCCGTCTCGGCCATCATGGTCATGCTCTTTTTGGGCGGCTACCGCGAACTGCCCGGCCTGCAAAACACCTGGTTCAGCGTGGACCAAACCTGGTGGCTCGGCCCGATTTACATGTTCCTGAAAGTGCTGGCGATGCTGTTTGTGATGGTCTGGATTCGCGCTACGTTGCCGCGCATCCGCTATGATCGGCTGATGTCTTTCGGCTGGAAGGTGATGCTGCCGCTCTCGCTGGCGCTGATTGTCATCACGGCGCTGGGGCTTGTTTTGCAGCCGATGTGGGCGCTCGCACCGTATATTTTGACCCCCGTCCTCTCGCTGGCCGCTTTTGGCCTCACGGTTTTATTGTTACAAAACTCACTCGCCCGGAGGCAACATGCTTAAAGAATTTGGCAAGGGCCTGGGTACCATCCTGCGCGCCCTTTTCTTCGAGAAAAAAGTCACCATTCAGTACCCGGAGCAGACCCGACCGGTGGCGCCGCGCTATCGCGGGCGGCACGTGCTGCATCGCTACGACAATGGCCTGGAAAAATGTATCGGCTGTTCGCTGTGCGCGGCGGCCTGCCCCTCAGACGCGATTTTTGTCGAAGCCTCCGAAAATACCGACGAGAAACGCTTTTCGCCCGGCGAGCGTTACGCCAGCACCTATGAAATCAACATGCTGCGCTGCATCTACTGCGGCTTTTGCGAAGACGCCTGCCCGACCGAGGCGATTACGCTGGAACACCAATACGAACTCTCCTTCACCGACCGCCGCGACGCGATTTACACCAAAGAGCGGCTGATTGAAGCCGCGCCGCAAGGAATGAGCGCTACGCCGCAAGTGACCGAACCCGGCAAATTTACCCGTTCGGTGCCGGAAATGCGCGACCCGCAGGACTGATTGCGTCCTGCCCAAAGGAGTCCCATGACGTTAGAACTCTTTCTCTTTTTTACCCTGGCGCTGATTGCCCTGGTCACCGCCGGGGGCATGGTTTTCAGCAAGAGCGCCGTCTATGCCGCGCTTAACCTGGTCACCAATTTTTTGAGTGTGGCTATTTTATACCTGCTGCTCGACGCGCCCTTCATCGCGCTGGCGCAGGTGACGGTTTACGCCGGGGCCATCATGGTTTTGTTCCTATTTGTCATCATGCTGCTCGGTGTCGAAACCTTGCGCGCCGAATTTGACTGGAAAAAAATCTGGCTGCAGGCCGTTTTGGCGCTGGCGCTGCTGGTGGAAGGTTTCGTCATGCTCTTTCAGCGCATGGGGCAGGCGGCGAATTTGCCTTTCAATACCGCTTCCGTGCTGACCAACCCGTCCGAAATGGCGAAGGTCTTGTTCACCGATTACCTGCTGCCCTTTGAGCTGACCTCCATCCTCTTGCTGGTGGCGATGATTGGCGCGATTGTGCTGACCAAGCAAGTCAAAAAAAGGTCGCTTTAGGAGACGCGCATGATTCCAGTTTCATACTACCTGGCTTTATCAGCCATCCTTTTCACCACCGGCATGTTCGGCGTGCTCATTCGCCGCAACGCGCTGGTTGTTTTCATGTCCATTGAGCTGATGCTCAACGCCGCCAACCTGAGCCTGGTCGCATTCTCGCGCCTCTACCAAACCTTCCACGGCCAGATTTTCGTCTTTTTCATCATGGCCGTCGCCGCTGCAGAAGTGGCGGTTGGCCTGGCGCTGATTGTGACCATTTTCCGCTCGAAACAGAGCATTGACCTCGACCAGATGAACAGTCTGAAGGGATAAAACTATGGAAAATACTGCCGGACTGTTCTTCTATCTCGTTCCGTTGATTGTCTTTGCTCCGCTGGCGGGTATGCTGATTAACATGTTCCTCGGCCCCAAATTGGGCGAAAAAGGCGTAGGCCTGGTCGCCAGCCTGGCATCTGGCACGGCCTTTCTGACAGCGGTTTTACAGGCCATTTCGCTGGGGCAACATCCCGAAGGCGCCGTTGTCCGCCTCGCCGACTGGATTCACATCGGCCAGCTGGCGGTTGATTGGGCCTTCCGCGTGGATACGCTCTCGGTGACGATGATGCTCGTCGTCAGCGGCGTCGGCACGCTGATTCACATCTACGCCATCGGCTACATGCACGAAGACGTGCGCTTCAAAAACGACCTGCCGCGCTACCCTCGCTTTTTCGTCTTTCTGAATTTCTTCATCATCGCCATGCTGACGCTGGTCAGCGGCAACTCATACATGATGCTTTTTGTCGGCTGGGAAGGCGTCGGCCTGGCTTCCTTCCTGCTGATTGGTTTCTGGTACGACATGGATACGCTGGGCAGACCATCGCTCGCCAACGCCAACGCCGCCAAAAAAGCCTTCATCACCAACCGCGTTGGCGATTTCGGCTTCCTGATGGCCGCCTTCATGATGTTTTGGAAATTCGGCTCGACCGATTTTGACCTGGTTTTCGCCAAAGTGGCTGAAGTCGCCGCGCACGAACCTTGGGTCATTTTGTGGATAACGATTTTCTTCCTGGTGGGCGTTGCCGGGAAATCGGCGCAGATTCCGCTCTACATCTGGCTGCCAGACGCGATGGCCGGCCCGACCCCCGTTTCGGCGCTGATTCATGCCGCCACGATGGTCACGGCGGGCGTTTATCTGATTACCCGCTCTTACCCGATTTACAGCCTGAGCCACGACGCGCAGTACATCGTCGCCACTGTCGGCGCGGTGACGGGGCTTTTTGCCGCCACCATCGCTGTCGGCCAGTACGACCTGAAGAAGGTGCTGGCCTACTCCACCATCAGCCAGTTGGGCTTCATGGTGGCGGGCGTCGGCATGGGCGCGTATGTGGCCGGGATGTTCCACCTGATGACGCACGCCTTCTTCAAGGCGCTGCTCTTCCTTTCGGCGGGTTCCGTCATTCTCGGCATGGAGCGCGGCCATCATCACCTGCCGCACGGCGACCATCACGAAGTCTTTGACCCCGGCGACATGCGCAACATGGGCGGCCTGCGCAAAACCATGCCGGTCACCTTCTGGCTCTACATCATTGGCACCCTGGCGCTGATGGGGCTGCCGCCCTTTGCCGGTTTCTTCTCCAAAGATGAAATTTTGCTGGACGCTTCGCTGCACTTCCCGCACGTTTATTGGATTTTGACCGCCGCCGCTTTTTTGACCGCCTTTTACATGGGACGCCAAATCTGGATGGTTTTCTTTGGCGAAGCGCGGCACGCCGCCGCCGCTCACGCCGAAGAATCGCCGCTGGTGATGACCGCGCCGCTGATGGTTTTGGCCGCGCTTTCAATTTTCGGCGGCTTTCTGAACTTCCCCGGCCTGCATCAGTTTGGCGGCTGGCTGGCGCACACCCTGGGCGAAGTCGAAACCCCCGAATTCAGTTTGGTCGTGGCGGGCGTTTCCACCCTGCTGGCGCTGGCCGCGATTGGGCTTTCGTGGTGGCTCTACGGGCGCAACCCGCTCCAGGTTGGGCAAATTGACCCGCTCAAAAAACCGCTTGGCCTGCTCTTTACCGGCATGGAAAATAAATGGTTTGTAGATGAAGGCTACCAACTCGTCGTCATTCAACCCTACAAGGCCCTCGCCAAATTCCTGGCGCAAACCGTGGACTGGGATTTCTGGCACGAATGGTTCCACGACTCCGTCATCGCCAAAGGCTTTGTCGGCTTTACCCGCTTCCTGGCCGACCCGATTGACCTGGGCCTGATTGACCGCGTTTCCTACTGGCTGAGCGACCTGGTTTCGGCCTCTTCCGCTGCGCTGGGAAAACTGCAAAACGGTTTTGTCCGCTCCTACGCGCTCTCGATTGTGGTCGGTGTCGTCGCAATTTTGGGATATTTGCTTTTGAATGCAAAATGATGAAAACGCGGAATGCAGAATGAAGAATGCGGAATGATCATTCATCATTCATTGCTCATCATTCATAATTTGCTATTCATCATTCATCATTTTCACTGAGGTATGCACATGGACTTTCTTCTACAACCCCTGTTTGTTGTCACATTCTTCCCGCTGTTGGGCGTGCTGGCGCTGCTTTTCATCAACGGCGAGCAGAAAAACGCCATCCGCTGGACGGCGCTGATCACCTCCCTGCTGACCTTTGTCATCTCGCTGTGGGTGCTGGGACAATTCAACGCCGCCAACCCCGATTTGCAGCTGGCGGCCCAATATCCCTGGATTCAGGTGGCCGGGTGGAACATCCAGTTCTACCTGGCGGTTGACGGCCTCAGCATTTTGCTGGTATTGCTGACCACCTTCCTGACCCCGCTTGCCATCCTCTCAACCTGGACGGCGGTGCAGGAACGCGTCAAAGATTTCATGCTCTTCTTCCTGCTGTTGGAAGTGGGCATGACCGGCGTTTTCCTTGCCCAGGATTTATTCCTGTTCTACATCTTCTGGGAATTCACCCTCGTTCCCATGTATTTTTTGATTGGCATTTGGGGCGGGCCGCGTCGCTTATACGCCTCGGTCAAATTTTTCCTCTACACCATGGCCGGGTCCATCCTGATGTTGCTCGCCATTCTGTGGCTCGGCGTCAACCTCGGCACCTTCTCCACCCCCGACTTGATTGGCAAAGTCCCCGCCGCCGCGCAGATGGTGCTTTTTATCGCTTTTGCCGCCGCCTTCGCCATCAAAGTTCCCATGTGGCCGCTGCATTCCTGGCTGCCCGATGCTCACGTCGAAGCGCCCACCGCCGGTTCCGTCATTCTGGCTGGTGTTTTGCTGAAGATGGGCACCTACGGTTTCCTGCGCTTCAACCTGTCGCTTTTCCCCGAAGCCGCCCGTCAGGCCGCTCCGGTGATTGGCTGGCTGGCCGTCATTGGCATTATTTACGGCGCGCTGGTTTCCTACTCGCAAAAAGATGTCAAAAAACTGGTGGCGTATTCTTCCGTCAGCCACCTCGGCTTTGTCATGCTCGGCCTGTTCGCACTCAACTCTCAGGGCGTGCAGGGCGCCATTTTGCAGATGATTAATCACGGCCTGAGCACCGGCGCCCTCTTCCTTTTGGTCGGCATGATTTATGAACAAACCCATACCCGCGAAATGGCGGTCTACGGCGGCTTGTGGAAAATTACCCCGCTCTTCGGCACCTTCATGCTGATTGTTTCCCTCTCCTCGATGGGCTTGCCCGGCCTGAACGGTTTTGTCGGCGAATTTACCATTTTGCTGGGCGCTTTTGGCTCTCAGGCCTACGGCTCCTACTGGTTCGCCATCCTGTCAGCGGTGGGCGTCATCCTGGCCGCCGCCTACATTCTCTACATGTTCCAGAAAATGTTCCTCGGCCCGGCGGGCGAAATCACCCAACACCACGAACTGAAAGACCTCAACTGGCGCGAAATCGCCACCATGCTTCCCTTGCTGCTCTTCATCTTCTGGATTGGTCTTTACCCCAAACCCTTCTTTGACCTGATGGCTCCAGCGGTGGACAAATTGCTTATCCCCTTCCTGACGGCGGTCAAGTAACCATGCTGCTCCCCGTGGAGAGACTATGACTCAAACCGATTTCTTTACCCTGCTCCCGGCCATCCTGCTGACCCTGTGGGCATGTGCGCTGTTGCTGGTGGATGTTTTTACCCCCGGCGCGCACAAAGGACGCACGGCATTCCTGGCCGCGCTGGGGCTGGCGTTCACCCTGGGCGTCACCTTCCTGCAGCCGGGCGAATACACTGGTTTCAACGGCATGGTGGTGCGCGATGGATTTGCCAATTTTCTCATTTCCCTCTTTCTGCTGACGGGTCTGCTCGGCGTCGCTGTCGCCTACGGCTACCTGCGCCGCATGGGCATTGAGCGCGGTGAATACTACAGCCTGATGCTTTTCAGCATCGTTGGCATGATGCTCATGGCGCAGGCGACCGACCTGCTGGTCATTTTCATCGCGCTCGAACTGCTTTCCATCCCGCTTTATGTGCTGGCCGCCTTTGCCTACCCCAACACCGCATCGGAAGAAGCCGGGTTGAAGTATTTTCTGCTCGGCGCATTTTCCACCGGCTTCGTGGTCTACGGCATTGCCTTGACCTTCGGCGCGACGGGCGCCACCTCGATTGCGGCGATTGTCGCTGCTACGGCCGCTGGCGTCGCCAACAAGGCCCTGCTGCTTTCCGGCGCGGCGCTGATTTTGGTCGGTCTGGGCTTCAAAACCGCGCTGGTTCCCTTCCACATGTGGACGCCCGATGTTTACCAGGGCGCGCCCACCTCCGTCACCGCTTTCATGGCCGCGGGTGCCAAAGCTGCCGGGTTTGCCGCCCTCATTCGCGTCTTCTCCAGCGCCTTCCCCGCGCTCGCCGCCGACCTGACGCCCATTTTGTGGGCGCTCGCCGCGCTGACCATGATTCTTGGTAACCTGGTCGCCATCGCCCAGAGCGATATCAAACGCATGTTGGCCTATTCCAGCATCGCTCAGGCTGGGTATATTCTCATGGCTTTCGTCGCCTTTGGCAGCGACCTGGCCCGCCCGGTGGCGATTTCTGCCGCGCTCTTTTATCTGGTCGCCTACACTGTCAGTTCTTTCGGCGCCTGGGGCGTGGTCATTTCCCTCGAAAAAGAACAGGGAAAAGACCTGCAAATTGCCGATTACGCCGGGCTGGGCAAAAAATTCCCCTGGCTGGCTGCCGCCATGACGCTTTTCATGCTCTCCTTCACCGGTCTGCCGCCGACCATTGGCCTGATTGGAAAACTCTACCTCTTCCGCGCCGCTCTGCAAGGCGGTTTGTACTGGCTGGCCATCATTGGCGTGGTCACTTCGTTGATTTCCGCCTTCTACTATCTGCGCGTTGTGCTGACGATGTACATGAAAGACGGCCAGCCTGACGTGGCGCGCGAAACCTGGTTGACTGCCACCATCGTTTTTTCCGCGCTGGCTACGGTCATCATCAGCCTGTTCCCAGCCCCGCTTTTTGATTGGGCCAGCCGCGCGCTGTTGATGGTGATGAAATGATTTTGGCGTTTTTTTGGTCTAGCCCCCTCCCAGTGTAGGGAAGGGGCCGTGTGGACAATAGCGACATAAATGTCGCGCTACGTTGTGCGACATTTATGTCGCTTTGCAGGGTGGAGCAAAGATATGGGTAATCGCAAGCCCGCCGAACAGGGCGGAAAACCAGGCGGCTGGGCAGTTACGATTAAAATTGACATCGAAAACGGACCCACTTTGGCTTTGAGGTTTACAATGCTTCTCCCATTAAACGAGATTTACTGTTTGTTTATGGATGCTTCGGGCGGGAAAACGCCGCCATCGCAATGACAGGATCTTTGCCAAAAGTGTGGTCATGCTGTCAATAACAATACCTGGTAAATTTTCGCTGGGTAAGATTTGACCGACCCGCGCCTTCTCTTATAAAAGGAGAATTTTTATGACCAACGAACCTTCCATCACCGTTTATGGCGCTTATTGGTGCCCGGACTGTCGCCGCAGCAAACAATTTTTAGGTGAACATCAAATCCCCTACAATTGGGTGGATATTGAACAGGATAAAGCGGGCGAAGCCTATGTGCTGCAAAAAAATGACGGCAAACGCATCATCCCGACGATTGAATTCGCCGATGGCTCCATTTTGGTGGAACCGTCCAATGCGCAAATTGCCGCCAAACTGGGATTAAAAACGACCGCCGCGCGCCATCACTATGACCTGATTGTGATTGGCGGCGGCCCTGCCGGGCTGACGGCGGCACTTTACACCGCGCGCGAGGGAATCGAAACGCTGGTCATTGAGCGCGCCGCGCTGGGCGGGCAGGCGGCAGCCACCGAAAGGCTGGATAACGTCCCCGGTTTCGCGGAGGGTGTGCTCGGTTCGGAATTTGCTTCGCAGCTTCGGCGGCAGGCCGAGCGCTTCGGCGTGGAAATGCTGCAGGCGCAGGATGTCGCCAAAATCAGCAGCCACGATAATTATCACTGTGTGCAAACCGCCGACGGTAGCGAATACAGCGCCAAAGCGATATTGCTTGCCACCGGCAGCCGCTATAAGCGTCTCGGCGCGCCGGGCGAGGATGATTTCATCGGCGCCGGGATTCATTTCTGCGCCACTTGTGATGGGCCATTTTACAAGGGCCTGCCGGTGGCGGTCATCGGCGGCGGCAACAGCGCGGCGGAAGAGAGCCTGTTTCTGGTGAAATTCGTCGAGAAGGTCACCCTGCTGGTGCGCGGCGATAAATTATCCGCCAGCCAGGTCATTCAGGAGAAGGCGCTCAATCATCCGCAGATTGAGGTGCGCTTCAATACCGACGTAACGCGCTTCAGCGGGGCGGGCGGCAAGTTGAAGACGGTGGAGCTCAAAGACCGCAAGACCGGCGCCAGCGAGAGTATCCACCCGGCGGGAGTGTTTGTCTTCATCGGGCTGACTCCCAATACGAGTATTTTGGAAAACACCAGCGTCGAGCGAAATCAATGGGGTTTTGTGCAAACGGGGCACGACCTGGTGCATGACGGGCGGAAAATTTCCGCGTTCAACGGGCGCGAACCGGCGTTTTTGGAGACCAGCGTGCCGGGAATTTTCGCAGCGGGGGATGTGCGTCAGGGCAGCACCAAGCAGGTCGCTTCGGCGGCAGGCGAGGGGGCGACCGCCGCGCTGCTCATCCGCGAATATTTCAAGAAAGTCTGAAATCAAAAGTCCTGCTGGAAATTTTCAGCGGGACTTTTTTTGGCTCTATCATGTTTAACGGGAAATCTATTTTCGACCACAAAGGGACAAAGGAGTACGAAGGAAAAAAGCACCAAAATGCCCTTTGTGACCCGTTGTGGTAAGAATTTTTCCACCGGATACGGGAGAGCCCTTTTTGTATAAATGGCTCTACTGCAAAAACGACCGGACAAAACGCGCCTAGTACCGGAACTTTCCGATTTCGTAGGGTAAAAACGGCGCAATTCAGCCGTTTTTACCCTACATCTTTATAAAGTTCCGGCACTAGTACCGGAACTTTCCGATTTCGTAGGGTAAAAACGGCGCAATTCAGCCGTTTTTACCCTACATCTTTATAAAGTTCCGGCACCAGGTTACGCCGTCTGCCAACTGGCGCTACTCGTTGCTTGCCCTGATACGACTTTGTGAGACTCGACACAGTCTGGAAAATTAGGCGGTTGACACTTGGCGCGTCGCGCTATAAAATAAAGCCGTGATAAAAACATTCAAAGGCGATGAAACTCAGAAAATTTATCAGCGTCAACGTTCACGCAATCTACCAAGCGATATTCAGCAAATCGCTTTGCGTAAGTTACGCATGATAAACAACTCCGCTTCCATTATTGATTTGCGTGTTCCTCCTGCTAACCATCTTGAGAAATTAAGCGGGAATCGAGCGGATCAATGGAGTATTCGGATTAATGACCAATGGCGTGTATGCTTTCGATGGGAAGGCAGTGACGCATATGACGTTGAGATTGCGGATTATCACTAGATTGGTAGGTAAAAATGTCTGATAAATTAAACCCTGTTCACCCTGGTGAAGTTTTATTGGAAGAATTTTTGAAGCCGATGAGTTTAAGTCAGAATCGGTTAGCAATTGATATTGGTGTAGACGCACGCCGTATCAATGAAATCGTCTTGGGAGTTCGCAGCGTTACTGCAGATACAGCCTTACGCTTGTCTCGCTATTTTGGCATCTCGCCTCAGTTTTGGCTTGGGCTACAAGCAGAGTACGATCTAGATATTACACTTGATTCTTTGGGTAGTCGTCTTGACCGAGAAGTAAGACCACGAGTGCCAGCGTAACTTTAAGTACAAATTTCCCGGGCAAAGTGCTTATTCATTCGACAATCTGTAGCAGATTATGGGATTGCCGGGGCAGTTTTGCACGCCTGCCCCGGCATTTGCTTTTGTTGGCAGTTACCGCATGATCAGCGGAAGGTAAATCTGCAGCGCTGCCATCACCTGCGCGTTGTCGGTGTTATCGCTTGGGTTGATGTCTGCCTCGTTCGAGGTCAAACTCAACGAGAGCGAGTAGAGCGTGCCGAGGGTTGCGTCCGCTGGAACCCCAACATTAAGGGTGAAATCCTGTCCGCCCAGGGAAGCCATGTTCGGCAGGTTCCAAGTGACGGTGTTGCCGCTCACGCTAGGGACAACGCCCGAAGTATCACTCATGTAGGTGAGATTGCTGTCCAGGGTGACGGTCAGGACGACGCCGGTGGCGGTTGTCGCGCCGTGGTTGGTATAGTGGATGCCCACCCCCGCGTTGCCGCCAGGTTGCCCGCCGACGAGGTCCGCACTCAAAGACGCCACCCCATCCACGCCATCGGGCAGGCTGTAGGGAACATTACCCTGGCCGTTATAACTGATGTCAATATGATCCGCGCTGGTTTTATAGAACATGGGCGGCGTAATGAACGCGCCGGCGCTGTTTCCCAATGCGTAGATCAGGTTTTGGTATGTATCTCCATCCACCCAGGTCATGATGACGCGGCTAGAGGAGTCGGTGGTCACAGAGAGACCATAACCGTAGGCGAGAGATGGACTAGTTGCTGAAGTCGGCCCGCTCTCAAGAACGTAGGATGAATTCAGGATGGCGAACTGGACACCCGTGTCGGTGGGCCAGGCGGCAGCCACTTTGCCGTTGGGCAGGAGAACGGCGTCGGGGGTTTCCCAAACGCCGAAAACGCCGAAGATAGCGGCGGGCTTGGTTATGCCTCCACTGCTATTGAGCACCGCATAGGTCGGCACGCCGTCGCTGTTCCACGTCAGGATGACCTGACCGCCTGTCAGGCTGTTGAGGATGGGGTTCCAACTCATATCATCGCTGGTCAGCGCGGCGGGAGCAAATACACTTTCTCCGGATGTGTCATACGTGGCATACCAGATGTTCTCCGTGTAGGAGGGATTGCCAATGTACTTTTCCCAACTCAGGACAAAGTGGTTGTCGTCGCTGGCAGTAATGGTTGGGGAATAGAAACGGGGGATGTTTAGATCGCTGTAAGTGCCCCAGATGTTATTATTGGTTACATTGGTCGGGCCGCTGGTCAAGTTGCCCGCACTATCCAGGGTGGCAAGGTAGATGTTTTCGTTATGGTTTGAGCCATTGCCAAGATAGTGTCTCCAAGTCACTCCGATGGTTCCGTTTGGCGCGACCGCAACGGAAGGCGAGGAGTCGTCGGTGTTCATCGTTGCCCCACTGTTGTCGGTCAGTTTACTGACTGCCCGAACCGTGTTGCCATAGTGATCCAGCAGCGTATACTCAATTTCTCCAACATACACGCTACCTACGCTACGCCACTTGTACCATAGATAGACAAAGTTGCCATTTGGAGCCAAAGTTACAGCCCCATTGTAGCCGTAGTGCCCATCTGCAGTGGCCTTCTTCACAACCTGGGCGTTGGGCTGAATCAGGTCGAGGCTCATGGCGCCGTCCGCCTCGTCGTCATAAACCTGGGCGAAGGGCGCCGGGACGGCGCTTTGCAAGTTGGCGGTCTTGCTCTTGCTGATGTCCAGGGATGAGCGGACGGTGATGACAGCGCTGTTGGCGTTGCCTACCAATGCCCCGCCCGGCGTGGTGACCTTGGCGGTGATAGTCACGGTATTTCCTTGAGCCAGCGAACCGGTGTCAATCGTGCCATCCGAGTCGGTATCTGTGAGGGGGGTGACTCCATCTGCCGCGTAGAACGTGACCGGCCAGGTGGAAGAAGTGGTCAGGTCATAGGTGTCGGCACCCAGTTCGCCCGTATTGCGGACGTCAACCTGAAAACTTTGCGTTGCCCCGGCCTGCGTGAATTTGCCCTGTTGGGTTGGATTGATTCTCACGCGCGCCGAGGGAGCGGGGCGGTAGAAACGCACCGCTTTGTTGGAAGGAGCCTGGTTGCAGAAGCCTACATAGGCCAGCCCATCCAGCCCAGTAGAATCCTCAATACCGCTTGCGCCGCACCAGCGGCTTCCAATATAGGTCATTGTCTGGTATTGGAAGACAATATCGCCGTTTTCATGCAGAATGACCTCGAAGCGGAAAGTGTCATCGCCTCCATACGGATCTGACGGGTCCCCGCCGTTGACATCATGCCACTCCACGACAAAGTATTGATTCGGCGTTGTACCAAAGGATTGGTAATGCACCCAACTGCCAGCGCCAATGTAAGTCGGCGTCCAATAAGGGGCGATCACATTGTTTGGCTCTGATGAAGATGGAATCTGACTCTGACTGTCCCAGTAGCCATAATCTGTGAAGCCCAAATAGCCGGCGGCGGTAATATACACCTGGCTATAGGTATTTTCGTAGTATTTGAACGAGAATGGCAGGCTGATCGGGCCGGTGGCGTCGTCGTAGCCGGTTAGGCCGGTATTGGTACCGCCGGTTGTGTCAATCCAGCTTAATGCCACGCTGTCGTCCCATGTATAACCGAAGCCATCCGGCCCGCTGACAGCCAGTGGGAGGACCGCATGATTGGGGGACATTGTTTGAGCGCCCTCCGGCATATACCAAAGCCCGTCTGGGTCTTGTACAGGTCCCCCCGACGCTCCGCCCTCGCCACCGGGAAATGGCGGCTCGGGTGTGGGCGGCGGCAGGGGACCCTGCGCGCCAGCCATTCCAACAGGCGCAATCATCAGGCTGAGCAAAACCAGCCCGGCGAACAGAACGAACATTTTGCGTTGCATCATTTTTTTCTCCGTTTTTGATATGAAAGGGTTGTTTTGTAAAATGGCTGGCCAGGCGTGTGTGGCCTATCACCTCATGTTGCAAGCGGATGTTCCCCTCTGTCCCCCCATTTCCGAACTTCGAAATGGGGGGATGAAAAAGGGGGGGGGGCACTACCGCAGGATCAGCGGCAGATAGATTCGGTTCGGGGCGAAGTCCGTGTACAGGTACGGGGCGGTGGTGTAAACCGCCTGCGCTTGTTGCGTGACCAGGGTGGCGCCGCTCTCGTCGGTGAGCAGGACGTTGGTCAGGGTGTATGGCCCGTTGTGTTGTGAGGCATAGATATCCGTCCCGTTAAATTGAAGCGTTAGTGTCGGCGTGCCTGCGGCTACATCCTGAATCGTTAGCGCGTGCGCCACGAAGTTGCCGCTCCCATCCACCAAATCCGCTGACAAGCCTACCTTGCCACTAACCGCCGCGTTGATCCCCACTGTGACGTTCAAGTCTGAAGCCACGAGAGCATCGCTGTAGGTATTGTTGAGGATAAATGTGTTCGGCGAAATCTGGAAGGCCAGGCTCGTACCGCGCTCGAAGGACAGACTGCTGGCGGTCATGCCGCTGGCAACCAGACGCACTTCAGCGTAACCGGGCGCGGCTGGCACGGTGTAGGAAGCCTGATACTGCCCGCCGCCGATGGACGAGAGCGGGAGGGTATCGGTGATGCCATCCGCCCGCAGGATGTTGGCCGTAACCGTAGCGCTGGAAGGCGAGCCGCCAAGCGTGGCCGTGATGGTTGCGCTTGCGCCGGGAATGTACCATTGTTGATCGGCGCTTCCGGTCAGGGTTACGTTGCTATCGAAGGCCGCAAAAGTGGTGAAGGTGGCACCGTTGGTCGGGACGCTCACAGCCTGTAACACCATCTGCCATGTTCCGGCTGTTGCGTTAGGGAAGTAATAGGTCGCGGCATTGGCATCTTCTGTGTAGGTGACAATGCCCGGATTGGCAGCGGCGAAAGCCGGGTCAATGGTTTGACCGTTCGGGTCAACCAACGTGAAAGCCAGCGCGCCGTTTTGCCATTGTGAGGCAAACAATGTCAAGCCACCCTCCAGGGAGAGATTGCGCGTGGCGGTTTGCCCCGCCAGCAACGCGCCATTTTCAAAGGGCGTGCGCTGCGCCAATGTCGTGGGGATACTCTGTTGAACGGCCAGCGCGCTGACAGTGCCGCAATTCGATGCACCATCCACCAATACTTTCTTGATGCAATTGGTATAGCTCGTGCTCACTCCGCCATCACGGATAAAGTAGGTGCGGGGGCCAAATCCATCACCACCCGGGCCATGCACCTCATCAGTCGTCCAGCGGTCAAGACTACCGGTCAGGCCCGTGCCGCTGGACGTAGGAACGATGCCGTCGTCCGGTCCCCAAATCAGCGCATCCATCGCCATGCCCAATGGGCTGCGAGAGAAGAAAGGCGCGTCTCCGCTGATCGTGTGGTAGGCGACAGTGTTGTTTTTGTGGTGATTCATGTTGAAGAGCGTCATACCCAGCACGGAGAAATCGCACACTGCAGGCTGATAGTTTTCACAAGTATCTCCAAGAGTCAGTCCGTTGAGCAGGAAGGCAATGCCGTCCTCAGGTGAGCCGAGATGTGGACTACCAAAGGTGAACAAAGCCTTCACATCGCCTCGGTAGTCTGGTCCCTCGATGTAGGCTCTTGCTACCAGACCGCCCATGCTATGAGCAATCAAAATAATTTGGGATTGACCTGTAGCAGTTTTGGCTTCATCAATAGCCGCCATCAGGTGAGGAACATTATCCACAAGCGGGGGAGTGTAGCATGGGTTGCTCACCAATTGGGCATAGAAAATGTCGCTGGAGCTATAACCACCATCAGTTTTCAACCTGTCGCCCGCACCCTGAAAGTAGTCCTTTGCTTCCTGCGGGCTGGTGGGGTCATACTTTGCGTTAGTGCATCCAAGGATTTGCGGCGGGAACCCGCGCCAGCCATGCACAAAAACGATGGGCGTCTTGCCGGAGGGCGGGACGGCCGTCACAAAATCCTGTCCTGCGGCGCTTGATGGTACAGTCACTCTGCGCGAGACAGGCGAGAAAGTATAGCCGCTCTTGCTGGGCGTGATGGTGTAATTGCCCGCCGCCAGCCCGCTCAACGTGTAGTTGCCGCTACCGTCCGTTATAGCAGTATGTCCCGCGCCATCTGAGATGTTCACGTCAAAGAGTCCATTGCTTTGATGAACCACGCGCCCTGAGATGGAGTATGTTGTGGTTACGCCACTTACCGCCAACTTCACTATAAAGACATCCCTGTTGCCATTGAGACCCGTATCAAACGCCCCGGATGTGACGGGAAAATCGGAAGAGAAAGTTTTACCTGTGACGTATGCCGCGCCATTCCCATCAATAGCAATGCCATAGCCGTAATCGCTATCCATTCCTTCTGTATTACTTCCTCCTAGGAAGGTGGCGTATGTGAGACCCGAACCAGTCGTGTTCAGCTTCACCATAAAAGCGTCTTCATAGCCATTCATGCTACGATCAAATGCTCCGGGTGTGGTGGGAAAGTCGCTAGAGTGAGTCCAGCCTGTGACATACGCCGCGCCACTCGCATCAATGGCAATACCATCGCCCTTATCTGCAGCCCCTGCGCCTATACATGTGGCATAGGTAAGATTTGTGCCAGTTGTATTCAGCTTCACTACGAAAGCATCCTCATTACAACTTGGATCAAACGCTCCAGATGTAATAGGAAACCCACTAGTACACTTCGGCGTAAATGATAATGAAGATAGGGAAAAAGGGTTGACCAGTAAGCTGGCAGTGATTAAACTCAGCTAAAACAGAAAGCAGAGAAAAAAATGCCATCTCCAAAAGCTACAAAAAT
>Ga0210012_1000415_pt1 | contig 50465 bp, 31 predicted proteins | sample CryGeymeta201504_FD_183974 | JGI IMG/M metagenome (GOLD analysis project Ga0210012, IMG submission 183974) | Groundwater microbial communities from Crystal Geyser aquifers in Utah, USA - Crystal Geyser metaG 2015-04 (SPAdes) (version 2) | ecosystem: Environmental > Aquatic > Deep subsurface >... | reverse complement strand
ATTCGCAGAACTTTGTTCTACCTCTCCCTCCACACTGAACTAAATTTTAGAAAACAGGACTCTATTTGGAGGGAGATTGAGAGGGTGGTCAATTATTAATAAACTCAAATTTTCTATTCATCAATAAACGGATACATATTTACTTCCATTCTTTCCCATTTATCGCCAGTTTTTTTGTGACGAATAGACACAAAATGATAAAATCCTTCATCTGATTTCAAAATAAGCATCGATTTTTCTGGATTAATTACATCTGCTTTTTCACTTTGATGTAAATACACTTCATAGTTTGCGGTTAGTTGTTTCCACATCCGTAAAAATGCAATTCCTGTCATTGTTCTTTGCGATTTTTCTAATCCTTTTACCGTTAATAGAACCTCATTTGGATAAGCATAGATTAATTGTAAAGAATCGGGATAAATGGAGGCTACTAGGAGTTTCTCTTCTTCTCGTTTTGGTATGGCTACAATCCATTTCCCACTTGATGATTTCTCTATTCGATATTTAGGGCTTCCGAACTGTTTGTATTGCTCCTGAGCGTATTCCAGAGCTTTAGTTCCTGATTTAACCCAATTTTGTTTATGCTTTAAATCACTAATAGAAAGGCTATCTATTTTATCAATTTCCAATTGAAACTGATTAATTCTTGAAACCATATCTCCAACTGGATTTCCAAATGGATTTTGAATTTTTACTGTATAACTTTTTTTCCCATTTTTAAAAACAACACTGCGTTCTGTCTGTTCATCTACAACATTTTTGTTGATAGACTCCACTTCCACCATCTTTAATTTGGAAAATTCGTTAATCAATTTTTCTTGATCTGAGTATCCGTTTTGGCTTAAAATTGAACTATACTCAAATAAAACATCTTGCACTAATCCTGAGTTTCTTGATTCGAATGCATATAACATTTTACCAATAAATTTACCAATTGAACGGTCTTCCGGTGTTGGCCAAACAGAAAATTCGTCTTTGGAGAAATACAAAGCGTTAATTTTTCCATCAACTAAGTCTGCCTTTAGGGTACCATTTTTTTTTGACTCTGCTAGAACTGTTGTTCGATCGCCCTTTTTAGGGTTCCAATTTATTTTTGTCCCAGTTGTTTTTTTCCAATCACTGAAAATGAACCAAGACTGTTCCATTGCAAAATCTTCTTTTTTCTGAGCTGAAAGGATTTCGCTAAAAATCAAAAATAGGGCTACTATTCCCAAAAGCGAACGTTTACTACGTTGAATCATATTTTTCTCTTTCTTAATCAATCAATTACTGGAAAATCGTACAGATTTACGATAGAGCCGTCTTGAAATTTTTCAGGTTGCCATGAACGAACATGAATTACTGGTTCGGCTGGAATTTTAAAATCAATCATTAAAAAGATATACCCTTCATCGGAATAGGAACCTGAGTTCCAGCGTTGTTTTAAACTTACTCCATAAATTTCTTTAATCTTAGGATGTTGTTTTATTTCAACTTCTGAAAAGGATACCGCAATGTATTTACTATTTTTAAATACAACATCGCGTAATCGTTTCATGTATTCTTGTTTACTGTACCGAATAAAATTAATATTGTCGCGCGAGATAGAGGACTTTTCTAGTGAAATTTGGTCTCCTTTCTTAGGTTTCAAAACCTGTCCAACAATAATTACAGCACCTTCACTAAAAGTTCCTTCAATATAATCTGCGTCTTTTCTATTATAAGCTGTTCTATATAGCTCAAGAAACTGAAGAATAATTTGCCGGCGCTCATAATCATCAATATCATCGGCATTTAATACATCCATCATATTGTGCTCTTCCATTGCAAAACGTGCTGCAACAATCTGAGCTTTTTTGTCGAAGTTTAACACTAATTCTTCTGTTGCTTCAGCGCCTTCAATTTTTACAGGAATTGAACGAATTTCATAATCACCACCAGCTAATTGCGACATATTTAGAGTTAACTCAGGTTCAATACAAGAAAATTGATTCACTTTCATAAGTTCTTCAATATTTTTTTTGCCTTGTGATCCTAATATCGATTGGGGAATTTGCTCTTTTACTGCCAGAGATTTAAAGAACGTATTCAAATTACTTGTAACTTTTTTGTGCAGTTCCGATGTGGCTCCATTTAATTTAACGGTAGTTAAAACTTGTGCAGACAAAGAGTTCCCACTTAAAAAACCTGTTAACACGGTTAGAAGTGCTATTATTTTCATTGATTTAAGAGTCATGTTTAGCTGTGTTTCTAGTTTACTACTCATTTTATCTTTTCTCTTCTAATTTATTTTTTGCGTTGATTAGCTCAACAGATTTAAAAATGTTTTGTATTTATCAATCTCAAATTTATATTTAAAATTGAAACAGCGTATTGATTATAATCTTAATTAACGAAACTATTCTAATAAGCCCTTCATCAATTACTTTCAAAAATAATAATGGAGCTATTTGCTAATTTCATCGATTTTACCTGTTTATTCTTTCACAACAACCCAAATGGCAACTTTGCCTTTGTATGCTGAAAGGTCTTCAAGTTGTTTCTTTTCGCTTAATTGACCAAATACACCTTTTCTAAAAACTAAAATGTCTTCAACATTGGTTTTTGGATTTGCAATAATAACGGCAGCACCTTCGGCATCAACAAAATCTGTGTTTTTACGACCGATGTAAAGAACACCCTCTCGCTTTTTAGAATCTAACCACTTAATAGCTGTATTGGTTTTCATTCCAACTTGAACCTTCTCTGAAATAATATTCGCAATTTTGTAATCAATATCACTCAATACTAGTACTGGTTTTTGTCGTTTTTTAGTTTCGGTAACAATCGTAGGTGCAGCAGTTGGGACTACAGGGTTAGGAGTCGTTAGGGCTAATTCAGTATTTTCCGATGATGAACTTGAATCTCGAGGTGGATTTTCAGTTGTGTTTAAAACTAGAGCTTTTGGTTCTTCAATACCAACGAATACTTTTTTTGAAAAAACTAAATCTTCCGATTCATTTATAATCAATTTCACATCATAAACTCCGGGTTCTGTGAATATATTGGTAACTTTTGGACCCAAACCTGTGTTCCCATCCCCAAAATCCCAAGAAAACGAAATAGGGCTAATATGTTGAAATTTCGGAGAAAAAATAACCGATAAATCTTCCACTTTAGCATCAAAATCAATAGAAATGAGCGGACTGAAATCGACTTTGATGATTTTTTTAACAGTTAATACATCCTCAAGAGATAAATAAGCAAATGAGGATAATTCCGAATGTCCCTCAAGATAAGAACGCTCATGAGGCGTAAAAAATGCAACGACAGTACTAATTTTCGAAGTTGGAGGATTGAAAATTGGAACATATACCCCATCCCCACCTGGTGGAACCCACATAGAACCATCCTGACTTTCATACCCAACTTCAATGTTTTTTACAGGTTTACCAAATACTTTAGGATTCAATTTAACTACATATTCCTTCATTATTCCATCATAAACTGGAACGCCAGGCTCAACTTCAATATTTTTTAAAATAGTTGTCATTTTCTCATATAGTACAGGAACAATATCCGTTGCTTCATCAGCTCGATCAAAAAACTGAAAACTAATTGGCTCAGGATACAACTTAGAAGCTGCTAAATAGGCCGAATAATATTGCTTCAAGGAAAGTGCGGCTAAACCACGTTGTTCATATTGTTCTCCTAAACTAACCCATTGCAAAACAGAAATTTTCCAATTATTTAATGATTTCTGCAAATTCCCATTGGTAATATAAACTAACACATAATAGGTATCTCCTTCTTGATGAGTCTTATCGCGTAAGCCAGAAAGAGACATTTTAGAAGAAGTTTTTAAAACTGAACTATAATCTTCACTAAAACCATCATCCTTTTCCTTTTTTCGCACTTCTACTGAAGCATCGATGCGAACAAAGATGGATTCGATCAATTGTTTACGAGCACTGGCTAAAGCAGCATCACGAGTGCTACCTTCACCCAATGCAGATCGATATTGATTTTTAAACTGCATTATACTAGTCATATCCTGAGGCAATTCCAGATTTTGAGCAAATGCAGGTAAAATGGAAATGAATCCTAAAAAGAAAGCAGGTAATAAGAATAAACGGTATCGTTTTTTCACAGATTTAAAAAATTTAGTTGAAGAGAACTGAATAGAAGCATTTTAGTTGCAAACCCATTCAAGAGCAAAATTTACATATTTTTATGGATTTAGAAAAATAGTAATAAACGTTTTAATTAATTGTTTTAATTGAACGGAAAGAGAATATAGATCGAATTATTTTTAATTTTGATCAATTTTATCTGTCAAAGTTCATTATTGAAAATTCATAATGAATTCACTTCACATTATTCGCTTTTTTTCCACTTTTCATCGCACCTTGTTCGTACCAACATGCTACCTTGTTCGAACCAAGTTCGTCTTTGTTCGATATTTATCGAAGAACATCGAACAAGGTACGACCTTGGTACGAAGGAAGTACGAACCAAATACGAAGAACCATAGAAACCATTTCGAGCTAATGAATTCCTTCAGCACGAATTATTCACTCTTTCTCATATTCAAGCAAGCCTACATCGCAATAAAGATTAGTATCAGTATAGATTGTTTTTCTTAGTATCAGATTATTAAGTGACCATTGATGGTAGTATGTACTTTCAATTCCCGCTTACTGCTGAAAATAAGTCCTACTGTTATTCCGTTTACCAATAGCATTTGAGTACAAAAAAACGTTTTTTTTTATAAACACTAGCTCTTTTTCAAAATTAACAAGTCCGCTGTAGTTGCTTGTTCGGGGTTTTGAATATCTAGTGTAGGTCTTACGAATCATATTTTGAGTGGAAAATATTTAAAAACATGGTTCTCACAAATACTAGCAAATCTGATTTATTTACGAACCTCTCTAAGACCAAAATATTCATTTCGGATATTAAAGAAATATGCATTGAAACTCCATAACCAACTAAAGCAGACAATAAAACAGTTATATTTTTAAATTTTGAAGGGTTACGTTCACTAATTTCAATTACTGAGCTTAAAGGGATTATTCTAATTACTTTTTTCTCATTCTTATAAACCTGAATAACATTATTTTTAAATTCTAATTTGTTTGATTGTAGTTCTAATTCCGAGTTAAAGCTATCACGATAGATTAATTTAAATGTATAGTTCGATTTCAATATTACGTTTTCTATATTCTGTATTTGACATATAGCCAGTTGTTGGAATACAACTCCAATAACTATTACGATAAGAAGTATCATCAACTTTTTAAATTTCATACTTAGTTATCCTTACAAAACCCTTCATTGCTGAAAATAATTAAATAAAATAGTCCATTTTTTTATTAGACTTCATTTAACAGTTATTCTACACCTTCACTATCTCTTTTCAAATTTAAGAAGTCCGCTGTAGTTGTTTTGGTTCGGATATTTTACAAATAAGGTGTAGGCTTCGCCGGAAAATTTACCAAAAAACCGGGTTCTTTCTTTTTTTAGATGCAACCAATTTCCATTCGCCACTAATGCCATGTCAATAGCATCGAGACAATCCACCTCAAACGTATATTCCGTTTTTGCTGACAATTTTTTTTGTAATGGTGAACGTAATCTCACTTGCTTTCGGGTGAATAATCCGTAGGTCTCCGGCAGCTCTTCTGCGATTGCATTCACGTTTTCGTACCGCGTTATAACACTTGGATAGGTTTCTAATTCAAACGGTCCTCCAAATACTGTAATTTCAAATCGCCCTGTTTTAGGAAAATGTATTCGGAGTTCTGCCTCATTTTCTCTAATTTGAACCAATCCACCTACAGTTTGTCCCGTTTTTTCATGAACTGCTGTAATCAATAGTTGAGTTTTGGGTCGCATGAGTCTAAAAGAATAAACACTAATCCCCGATGAAGCTTGAGTTAGTTTTAGTTTGGAATCAGGCAAAATGCCATATTCGTGTATAGTGCTGTTAAATTTGGGTTTATTACTAAATTCGCCTCTGCTTATCTGTTTTTCTAGAAATTGGAATACAGGATTTTCGGGATAATGCGTAATAATCAATTCTGAAGGAACAGCAGCAAAATAGAATTCTTTGAATTTACGCTTAAATTGTTTCGTTTTGGAATCTATAGAACCTGAACCCCAAGTAGCATCCATTAAATACCATTTCCCATTAATTTTGGCCGCATTCCACGCATGGTTAGATTGTGTCGATTCTCCAGGAGTAAATCCGGCTCCACGAGCATAACCCGATATCGTAAAACATGGAATCCCAACGGTTTCATACATTTCTTCAAGTAAGCTTGCATAACCGCCACATACGGCTTTGCCTCTTTTTAAAGTTACGGAGCAAGCCGTATCGTAAAAACGTCCGGCATTATAAGCTGCAACATCATAATCAATATTTTCCGATATCCACCGAAAAATTACCCATGCTTTTTCCCAATCTGTGGATAAATCCTTTGTTAAGGAATTGGCAATTTGTGTTGCAGTACCTGAATGAATTGGTACTCTTCCAACAATCGGTTCTATCTCCTTTTTAGAAAATCTTGCTAAAAGTTGTGTTTTATCTTCTCTGTTTTGATAAGCAATTGTCGAAGATTTTACTTCCTTATCATACCGATTTGCATTTTTATAAGTAGAATTAGAAACTGGAACAGGAATAATAAGTAAACAGGATTGAATTATTCTAGCAAGTAGTATAATATAAAAAGATTTTTTCACCCCAATTTTTCCCTCAATATTCCAGCTCGCTCAAGTCTAACACAAAACTATCCAAAACATTTTCGCCGCTAAGCTTTTGGGAAAAGCCTTCGTTTAATTCGATTTCTGTGATGTCTATTCTATAAACCCACACTTTTTTTTCTGCCGGCTGAATTAACCACGCCAATTCACATCCGTTATCGAGCCATCGGTTCATTTTTTCTTGTTGCTGTGCGAGTGAGTCGCTGGGTGAAATTACTTCGATTACGAATTCAGGACAAGCCGGAGCAAAACCGTTTTGTTGTTCTTCTGTAAGCGATTCCCACTTCTGTTTACTCATCCATGAAACATCCGGACTCATTACAGAACCATCGGGCAAACGAAATCCGGCCTGACTTTCAAAACAAAAACCATATTTATACTTTTTATTCCATAAAACGAGTTGAAAAAAAAGCTCTCCTTGAAATTCACTAACTCTTGACCCACTTGGACTCATAACAATCAGATTTCCATCTCTGTCTCTTTCCATTTTCAAATGATTATTTGATGCGCTTAAGGCTAAAAGCAAGGCATCATCAACATGAATCGGAACTGTAATCGGATATACATTTGGCATAGTTCAATCTACATTATTTGAATCATATTTTCAAACTAGTCCCGCTTTTTAGCTGGTTTAAAACTTACATTCGGATTAGAACTTTAGAGTAAAGTTTAACGAACGTTTTGATAGGGTGAAATCACTAACTCAATAAAAAATGTTTAAACCAACGATTCCAATATAGCATTGGGTCGTTTTTCTGCAATGCGCAACAACACTTTCGCGGGCCCTTGTGGTTTTCTTCGGCCTTGTTCCCAATTTCTGAGTGTGCCAATACTAATTCCAAGAAGGGCTGAAAATGCTTGCTGAGTCATCTCATATTTTTCACGAATGGCCAACACATCGGGCTCATTTAATACGGTTCTTCTTGAAGCAGCAATCTTTCCGGAACGGATTTTTCCCGCTTCTTCAATACTGTTTACTAATTCTGAAAACAAGGTATCGTTCATAATAAATTCTCCTCTACCAATTTTCTAAGTTGTTTAAGTTGATTATCTGTTAAATTATCTTGCTGATTTTTGGGGTATGCAAATATCATATACACTTGTCCTAGTTGATTTATGAAATAATATATAACTCGAATTCCACCTCTTTTACCTCTACCCGAACCTGACCATCTAAGTTTGCGGAGACCACCACTAATTACATCACCTGCTTCAGGGTTTTCAGCTAAACTCAATTGTAATAGCTGATAATCCTCATCAGATATCAAGTTCGTTATTTGCTTTGTAAAAATAGATGTTTCAATAAACTCCATAAATTCAACGACTATTCAATAAACTACGTCATTGGCGTATGATATACAAGTGAAAAGATGATTTTAGAGCCATAATTCCTAATAACCTGAGTTCGGGTTAAGGATTAGTAGAATAATTTTAATCTAATCCTGGAATAAACAATGTAGAATGTTACTATGCTTCATAGTGGAATCTCGAATTTAATTCCAAATTAGGCAGAGATTCTGGGTCAAGCCCAGAATGACGAAATTTATTTTAACCTGTTTTTATTTTAATTTCTTATCCCGAACTCAGGTTAATAGTATTTCATTTATTATCTTACTCAGAATCAAACATGTAATTTGACTCGTAATTCTATATCTGACCTATGCTGTGTTAATGATTAAATTTTTAGCAATTTATTGCAACCTTAATTACAGTAACGTATATTGCAGTAAATATATTTATTGCGTAAGTCTATGTTTTATAATCGTGAAAATGAACTAAAGTTCTTAATTGATACTCATCAAAATGCTCAAAATAGAGCCCTTTTTACTGTTTTAACTGGAAGAAGACGAATTGGTAAAACAGCTCTTTTGTTGGAAAGTGTAAAAGAGTTTAATCATGTTTATCTGTTTGTAACCAGAAAAAATGAGGTCATGCTGTGTGCTGATTTCGTAGAGATTATTAAATCGAAGCTTGGGATTCCAATTTATGGTCAAATTACACAGTTTAGCTCACTTTTTGAATTACTTCTTGATTACAGCAAAAAAGAACCTTTTGTTTTAATCATAGATGAGTTTCAAGAGTTTGAGACTATAAATCCTTCCATATTTAGCGAAATTCAGAGATTATGGGACTTAAATAAAGAGGAAGCAAAACTTCATTTGGTGGTATGTGGCTCGGTGTATTCTATTATGACTCGCATTTTTCAAGATGTGAAACAGCCTCTTTTTGGACGAGCAACTCACCGTTTACATCTTAAGGCATTTAACCCAAATGTGATAAAATCGATTTTAAAAAAGCAAGATCAAGAGTTCAATCCAATAGACTTATTAGCTTTTTATGCCATTTCTGGTGGAATTCCAAAATATGTTGAACTTTTGGAACAACAAAATGCATACACCTTAGATTCAATTTTAAAAGAATTATTTAAGCCTTACTCAATATGGATCGACGAAGGAAAATGGTTACTCATGGATGAATTTGGCAAAGAATATGCAACCTATTTTTCCATTTTGTCATTAATATCTGATTCGAAAACATCACGTTCAGAAATTGAATCCATTCTTGGGCAGTCAGTCGGAGGTCACCTAGAACGACTGGAATCTCAGTATAATTTGATACAATCAGTTCGGCCACTATTTGCAAAACCACAATCAAGAACCATGAAATATGCAATTGAAGACCCATTTTTACGATTTTGGTTCCGTTTTGTGTATAAACATCAACAGTATATTGAAGCTGGAAATCTTGAATATGCACGCTCATTATGTGAACGAGATTTCAGAACTTTTGCAGGAAAAACCTTAGAACACTGGTTTATTTCCGATTTCAAACAAGCTGGATTATTTACTAATTTAGGAACATGGTGGGATAAAAAAGGTCACGAAATTGATATTATCGCATTAGATGATAAACAGAAAAAAGCCATTTTATTTGAAGTAAAACTAGATAAAACACGTTATCGTGAAAGTGAATTATTGGAATCTGCAACGTATTTGAAGAACGACTTAAAGGATTACGAAATTGAGTTGAATTGTTTGGGATTAGAAGATGTGTTGGGCTAAACAGCTATCTGGATTTTTTATTAGCATGAGCTTATTCCGTTAAGTGATTTTTAGCAAAATAATCGACGATTTTACACGATTTGAACGGGTGACAACCGAAAAATTTGACTTTTGGAAGTGGACTCAAGCATAGATTTTTCAATTTCTTCAAGAAAATCCAATCCCACTGTTGTTGTTTTTTCCTCATAAAACTCAACCGATGCTACAAGTTCTTTATTGAGTTCTTGGTAATACTCAAGCTTCATTTTTAAAACTGTTGCCTGATTTCCTTATATACATTCCTAGTATTAAATAAACACACATCACCCGTTTCTATCTCTTGAATAGCTATTGTTTTTATTTTATTTGCGAGATTTTCAAATTTGCGATCGAAGGTTACGAAAGCGGTACAGTTTACCGAACTGACAGCTTTCAAGGCATCGGCAAAATCAAATCCCATTTTGTATAGATCTATGGCTTGATTAAGGTTCACTTAGTCTTCAAAAAATAAGTTTCCCATTTGGATTAAATCTGATAACACTACTTTCGGACTTCGTTTCTAAACAAACTTCACTGGTTTTTACAAAAAAAGGTCATCCCGTGCCTCCGAAACGATTCGAAGAACCACGAAGTGCTATCTCTGTCCAATATCTTTTTACGCCATAAACAGTTCTTTTGTATAGGTTAAGTTCTAAGGCTGAGATGCTGGGTCGGGGCCCAGCATGACCACATGAGGTATGTGAAATAAGAACTATATTTTGCGAATAGGTAATAGTTTTTATTTTATTTGCAAAATTGAACCTTTTTAAAAATTAATAAACTTTACAAAAGGTCTAAGTCCAAATTTGAGCTGATAATTCGGTAGCCAATTGTCTTTTTGGAGCTTTATATGCCGCTCGTACGACCCATTCAAATTCTAACATTACCGTTTTGGTAATAAATATTTCAGCCTGATTTTTAATAATATTTAAGGCTAATTGATTTTGTTTTTTATGAGCTGCTGTTAAAAATCGAACTAGAATATTGAGTACCCATCCATTTAGATCCCATTTAGTCTCTGCCATCATTTTAGTTATAACTGAAATAATGTATATTTTGACATTATTATCAAGTTATAACTTAAACTTTTATGAGAACTCGCCCCATTTATCTCTCTAAAATCATCCCTTTTATCGATAAACCAATCATAAAAATACTAACAGGTGTTCGTCGGTGTGGAAAAAGTACCTTGTTAAAAATGATTATGAATCACCTTAAATCAAACGGAGTTGCGGACGAACAAATCATTTACATCAATAAAGATTCCCTTGAATTTGATTCGATTCAATCTTACATCAATCTATATCAATTTGTTAAAGAGAAAAAGGAGTCAATGAGAGAACAACTTAGGCTCTACGTATTCATTGATGAGGTTCAAGAAATTGATGAGTGGGAAAAATGTATCGTTAGTTTTTTTAATGATGACTGGGCTGACATCTATTTAACAGGTTCGAATGCCAGACTATTATCTTCGGAATTAGCGACTCGAATAACAGGTCGTTATATTGAAATTCAAGTCCAAACGTTGGTTTTTAAAGAGTACGTTGAATTTAGAAGCGAAAAGGAACGCAGAATTGATAGTTTATTCGAGGAATTCATCCGATATGGTGGTTTTCCTGGTATTCATCATATGGAATTTGAGTACGAAATCATTCGTCAATATGTAGATGCTATTTATAATACGGTCTTATTAAAGGATGTTATTGAAAGAAATGCGATTCGAGATGCTTCTTTACTCGATCGTATCACCACTTTTTCTATTGACAACGTGGGAAATCCGACTACTGCATTAAGTATTAGTAACTATTTAAAGTCGCAGCGGATTAAAACGGCGCCAGAAACAGTACTAAACTATTTAAAATACTTATGTGATGCCTATATCACTCACAAAACAAATCGCTTCGATATTAAAGGTAAATTGCGACTTGAGCTTTATGAGAAGTATTATTTAAGTGATATTGGATTCATATTTGCAAAATTGGGTGATTCCTTTTCAGATATTTCCGGAAAATTAGAGAATATTGTGTATTTAGAATTACGCTCAAGAGGATATGATGTTCAAATCGGAAAATTGAATCAATTAGAAGTTGATTTTATAGCTCAAAAAGATGGGAAAAAAGTCTATGTACAAGTGGTCTATCTCTTAACATCAGAACAAACGATTCGTCGGGAGTTTGATGTATTGAATCAAATTTCTGATAATTATCCCAAATTCGTTCTTTCTTTAGATAAATATTTTGGAGGTAATTACGATGGCATTCGTTGGATGAATCTGATTAATTTTTTATTGAGTGATGAATTGAGCTAGAAACTAAGGTTTATTGGATTCTACTCTACTATTCTCGAATTAGTGTAACCCTGAATTGATATTGTTTTTATTTCACTTGCGAGATTTGCAAATTTGCAATCAAAGGTTGAGTGCACTCCGAAAAGTAGTTTTTAGCAAACTATTCGTAGAATTCGTAGGATTTGGAAGGGTGAAAATCGAAAGAATCGACTTTTAGGAGTGGACTCAAGGTTACGAACTCGGTACAGTTTACCGAACTAACTGCATGCAAGGCATCAGCGAAAACAATTCCGATCTTGTATAGATCTATGGCTTGATTAAGGTTTTCTTCGTCTTCAAAAATTAAGTGTTCCATTTGGATTAAATCTGAAAAGGCATCGGCCAATTGGCTTTTTGGAATTTTATATGCCGCTCGTAATACCCATTCTAATTGTACATTACCGTTTTGGAAATAAAAATTTCAGCCTGTTTCCTTATGTAATCTAAAGCTAATTGATATTGGTTTTTGTCATTGGCTATTAAAAATCGAACAAGAATATTGGAGTCATTCCCACTTCGCCCAGCCGCCTGCAGGTTTCCATTGTTTACCATCCCAATGCTGCATTTTTGTTTGCATGAAATCTTGCCAATAGTCAAAATTAGCGGGTTTGGTTAAGCTACCTTCTTGTAGCTGTTTTCGAACTAATACATCATAGGGATCGGATGTCAAAATCGTTTTTGGGTTAAGCGAATAATCGAGCATTATGGTATAATATACGAGCCGACTTAAATCTGGATCGTACTATCCGCGTAAATCATATACATGAATTTGAATTTTATTATCAGAAAATTGAGACGTTTCAAAGATATACGGATAAGGATATTTTATGATATAATAGGGTTCTGCTAGGATAGAACTTTTAATTTGCAAATAGGCTTTTTCTTTGGCTTTTCCAGGATACGTGCTTACATAATCTCCATAATAACAGCCATTTCCATCTATTGAATCAGCATTTAAGATAATAAAAGCACCGGCATGTAAGGAGTTATTCACCGCCGTTAGAATCAATTCCTGTTTCCCATCTTTATCCATATCGTACCAGTGCATCGAATTTATTCTACCTGCATGAACATATTGTTCTTTACGTGTTTTAGTATGATATTCAATCTTTTGAAGAAGTGCATTGAAGGTTCCTTGCCTATAAACGGTCAAAAACAATTCAATAGTCCCATCCAAAAGCCGTCTAACTTTAACTTTTGAAATCTCCATTTCGCCAGTTTCCGATCCCATAACTTTAGGATAAAGAACATCATGTTTTGGCGCATATTCCCAAATAGCCTCCTCTTTTCCAATTTCATACACATTAAGTTTATTTTCAGTTACTTGTGTATAATCATTTTCAACAAAAAAAATTTCATTATTCCCATCTTGATCTACATCAAAGAAAACAAAATTATCGAATAAAGTACGCTCATAGTCCTTCACCCAAGATGCCGTACTTTTAAAACTCCTCAAGGCTTGTCCATTTTTATTTTTCACTACAAAATACTCGCCTTGTCCCTCAACATAAATAGGATTCTTATCTAAAGGTCCATAAACAAAACGCATCAATACCATCACTAACACCGCCAAACTTGCCCAGCCAATCCATGTATTTTTATATCGCCAAGCCATTTTTATCCAAAAAACTAGCATAGTATCTTTTTTATAGTCCACTAAACGGCGATTTATAAATACATCGTCTATGTGTTTAACGCCTACGATTTTAAGTTGCTTACTCGGCCATTGCTGATTGAGTCTTAGGACTTCTTGCTCTGCAATCTCAACTTGAGAATAGGGTACTACTAAATAGCTTATCCATGAGTAAAAACAACCATTTACTTTACTAATTAAACCGTCTTCATCAACAGGAAGCACTGTTCCATCTTCTTCGATAGCTCCAGTTAGAGCAACTTGTTCCGATTTGAGTTGGTATTTTTCACGCAAGTCTTCGTTTTCTTGCGCCCATTGACATACCCACACTGCAGCACCTAAAGCTAAGGATGTACCTGTTTGAATACCTGATCGATCTCGATATCGAATCAAGCCATCAATTGTTATTTTTTTCGATAATTGAGATAACATCCATCCTTTTGCAACGGAGATTACTTTCTGAAAAGTTAAGTCGTCTTCAGGTGAATTACCTTCTGCTCTTTCCATTACCAAACGGTCTTTATTGACCTGTTCAGACTTGTTCATAATCAATTGAAGGCAGCGTAATCTTCCATTTTGTTGATCATGAATATTGAAGCCATTAATTTGTTCTACAACAGGAATCCACACTCCATCAGTCTCGGGAATCTTTTTTGAGGACTGAACCCAAGCTATTGATTTTTCTTTCGCCTCAATTAAATAGTGCTGAATTATAATTGGAACATCAATCCATTTTGAGGAAGCTTTTACAACCCATTCATCGTGTAAGTCCAACCAACTATTTGGATTGATTCCAGCAATATCTTCATCGGAAAGTTCTTCAGGTAAAGCTTGAAGCCATTGTTCGTAATAAGAATAAAATACACGTGTATTCTCAGATGTTATTTTGGTGAGTTCTGCCCAAAGTATCCAGGCTCATTTTGGCACAGGACGTTTTGATAACAACTCAAGAAGTAGATTCGATTTCTGCTCTAATTCAAGTAAAGATAGTTTCAAACGTACTCCAGATTTTTTTTTATAGTTGTATTAATTCTATGTCAGAAGCTGATAAATTGGAAAAATTACAATCACTTGAAGAAATGGCAACACATGCAGAAGGTCCGAATTTGTATTCTTTTTTTGACTGAATCAATCTCAATATATAATTCTTTGGTTTTGAGACAGTTTGAATCAAATACAAATAAAACTGATTTTTTAGTTCATCTTTAAAGACACGAATAGCTAATTGATCATCTTCAGACAAGATGGTAAACTCATGTTTTTTCATTGAATAAATAGTCTGCGCCGCTAGTTTTACTCCATAGGATACGTTTTTAGGCTCCTGAATTGGTTTCGGTTTGAATAATTTTATCTTAATTTCTTTTTCTTTCCTTGCCAGTTTATCAATTAAATCATAGTTAGCATAGAATTCGAATAGCCAATCATGCCATTTTTTTGCAGCCTGTGAATGTTGAAGCAATTCTAAAACCTCAACTTTTTCGGCCTCGCTAAGTTGATTCGGAAATCTTACTTTTTTTTCAATTAATATATTCATGATGCTATTTTTTGATTTCTCGAATTAATGTTCTGTGCCAATCTCCATAAGAACTTAAACCAAAAATGGGTGCTTCACGATCTGGAGTGTAACTGTAGTGATACATATACTCATTTATATATTGCCCACTTTGATCAAATATAAAAAGTGAACAATAATATTGACCTGTTGATAAATCTTTCCAAACAATGGAAGTCATAGGGGCTAAAGCCATTTTATGATTCACCAAAGAATTATATCGAATTAAGTTATAGTTCAATTTGGCATTTGTATTTATCTCTTTTATATTTTTTTTTCAAAGGACTCTTGAAAAAACATTCAATAAGCTGCAAACGATAATGCAGCTCCGAAATTTAAACCCGAATAATTCGTTTTTGTGTATTCAACAAAGAAATCTAAAACTCCCAAATTAATTCTTGCTCCACCGAGGTAACGTAGAGTTTTATCGGTTTTGTAATTAAGATTTATTGGATCAGTGATAGCACTTGTTACACTTTGGTAAGCATTTGTATTCATATTAAACTCATAACTAATTACGGGATAGTTTCCTTTTGCTTCAAGTTCAAAATTACTTTGCTCAATTCCGCCACCTATATAAAAATTTATACCTACAAATTTATAAGCAAATCGTTTCCCAATAATCGCGTTAGCTGTTAAAGCCGTTACTTTAGTATTTATTTTTTGATACGCTAAATATTCAGCAGAAATTGTACTTTGGTTAGAAATATTACCAACTGTTTTTCCAATATCTCCGAAATAGACCTCAACTGGCGTTGTTGATTTAAATTGAGTTGCTGCTGCTTGAATAATTATTTCGAACGGTATTTTGTATCCATAAGGAAGCCACTGATTTAAACCATGCCGAACAGATGCGCCCATAATTTCAATTGATTTGAATTCATCTAAGGGAACAACTGCATTAAGCGCATTTAGTGATACTTGCCTTGGTTGATAACGAATAGTTATGTCCGTATCGAAAAATAAACCTAAACCAACTTGCAAAAAGGCTAAAGATATTGGTGCATTATTACTTCCACCAGGCATTCTAAATTGATAAAGGGGTGCTTCTCCATTAAGTATTGCTTTAGAATCCAGATAGGAATACGAATCTTTATAACCAGAATATGACGGAGCATTTGGATTCTGATTATCATAATAAGTATGACTTGTGAAAGGTATATTACTCAAATTAAAACTACGGTCTGAACTAGGAACAGATATCATAGTTGAACGAATCGAAACGGACAAACTAAATTTTGTTTTAGGAAATCTATCACCTTGCGTTGCAGATGAAAACATCCAGCCTGTATTAAGCCCATTCCCAAGTCCGTATGCTAAAGGTTGAGAATAATAATAGGCTAAGGTATTTCCATCGTCTGAACCAAGACTTCCTAATGTTGCCAATTGCTTCAACTGAGCACTTAGTGATAATGTATTTATAAAAAAAATAACTAATCCCAAAACTAGATTTTTTTTAGTTTGTGGAATTAGTTTAAATATGCAATTTTTAAAAAACAAAATAGTTTCTTTTTAAATTGTTATTTACTCGACTTGAATTCATTTTATTTTTTTTAATCACTCAGAAAACCCAGCTTCTTTCGTATAAATTACTTTAGGAACTTTTGAAGGTCCAGTTATTGCATTTCCTAACAAACCGCCTAATAATGATCCTCCATAAATAGGCCATAAAGGGATTTTCGTTTCAGTTATTTCATAATTACCTTCGATTCTTGTATCCTCAGTAATCATATTTGCAGAAGCAACACCACCTAAAACAGCTCCTAAGATTGCACCAATCCATAAACCTGATTGACTCCCAGGCTTAACTTCGTTATAGGTAATTTCTTTTATATCTGCTAAATTGTACGTCGTATTTTGTTTATCACCGTTTCTTAATACTGTAAAACTAGATTCATTTACATAAAAAACACTTGCTTGAAATACTGTTTTTAGGGTTTCACTGTCAACGGTTACTTTGTACTCTCCGATTATGCCATCGCGTTTCGATTTTGACTGAGCATTAGCTAATTGACTTAATTGTAATAAACAATAAATGATTGCAATAATTTTAATTCCGATATATTTCATAGATTATTAAGAGTTTAATTATTATGGACACCATTTAATCCTTACATCTTTTTGAGATGCTGAAAGTTTTTAGGCTCATATTATCTAAATAAAAAACTCGTTTTATTAACTTCGTTTATTGTTTAGATGAGCTTTAAAATCGTTTTTTATTCTTTTTTATTGATAAAAGAGCTAAGTTCTGCAATGAATTCGTCGATATTTTTCCTATATGAACCTTCTATAGACTTGCGAACTCTTACATCTCCTGAAAAAGCTTCCCCAACAGTTGTTGTATGATTTGTTCTTATAGTTTTTGAAAAAACTAACTTGTTTTCCTTTAAGCAATCATACTTAATTTCAGTTTCCACATTAAAACTAAAGCCAACAAATGGAATCTTACATTCAATAATAAAAGCCGTTATTTTATAGTCAGGGTTTGAAGCATCAATAGTGCATAATTGTGATTTTTTTAAACTTTCGTTTGCTGCTACTTGCATTTGTGGAATACTAGATCGTAAATAGGTAACACCTTTAACATCATCTGACAAAAAAACTTCAAAAAAAGCACTTTCTCCACTTGCTTCATATTTTTTAATATTTTCGACCTTTAATGCTGATTCCATCATTGTATATTGCGCACAGTTTGTCACTATAATTAGAATAAGAAGAAGTAGTAGTTTGTTCATTTTCATAAAAATTCCTTTTAAATAAAGTTAATACTTACTTCTCCTTTCAAGATTCATTCTTGCTGAAAACTTTGATTCTTTTTGCTTTATTTATAATTCAGCAGTTTTTTAATATATACTTCTTCACCTACTTGAAAGCGATATAAGTAGGCACCCTTACCTAAATTACCTACATCATAAATAAAGCTATATCTTCCTGATTGCAAGAACGAATTCAACTCTAGTTTTACTGGAATTCCTAACGAATTAAAAAATTCCCATTTAACATACTTTCCTTTTGGTAAAGATAGGTTTAATTCCACGAGCTTGGAATTTGACAAGTGCTTTGTTTCAAATAAGCTTACAATTGAGTGGCTTATAGTATTTATTTGAAGATCTATATAATTTTCACTGCCTAGCAACAATTCTAAGCCATCTAGCTTAGGTTTATTTAGTTTAATTTTTTCATTTTCTCGTAAATCCCAATACATTCCATTTTCCTTATTTACTAAACATATTTGAATTTCTTTAGGCCAATTGGATTTTGAGAAATTCAACATTAGTTCATCGTAATCGATATTTTCGGTTATTTGCAAAGGGATACTTACACCTTGTTCTAACGAATTCATAATCGTTATTAAAGGAATTTTTTGGGCTATTAACTGTTCTTTTTTAACCTTCCTTGAATCTGAAATAAAACTTAAGGCATTTACATTAAATGGTGCTGTTGGAGCAGCTATTTCAATAAAAGAATCTGTTTCGGTTTCAAATAGGCTTAATCTCTGTAAACCTGACTCATTCGAAAACTCTGCAGTTATCGTGAATTCAGTTTGTTCTGTTACATCAGATTCATCAAATGCGTCTTTTAATACCACTAAATCAAAAAAATTCAAATCTATAGATGTTGGCTCCGATTCATTGAAATAATAATACTGTAAATCTGGCTTCATCTCGTTTTCAATTTGAAAACCGTTTCCATTCCATAAAATCAAAGGCTGTTTATTTGGAGAAACTTTACTCCAGTTAAAAGAATCCTGAAATGGGTTTCTAAGTAGATTCCACCCACATTTCAAGGGTAATTTTATAATATCTTCTGCTCCTAATCCTATGGTTTTAAGATTATCATAGCTAGTTTTACTCAATTCTTTTGCCAGTTCAAATATGCCATTACCTATTTGAGGAGCAGAATATTTACTTATTTGAAAAGCATTTTTTTCACTAAAATCTTCCATATAAAAGACACTTTGGGGGGTTGCATACACAACTTCTGAATTTAACGTTTGCAAATGCTTATTTAGAAAAAATGGATTATATCTTATTGAATCTAGTTTAAATTGACTTGTTGTTATTGGACCAAGCACAAGTTCATCTTGGTTTTCAAATACAGATTGAATCGTAAAATTATTGACCGAACCTAGTTTTAAAGGTTTTGAAATTAAATAACCATTTACATTTATGGAATCATGAATAAAAAAACCTGAACCAATTATATTTACGATATAACCAACAGAACCCAATACTGGAGAAAACCTAATTGTAGGCGTGATGTATTTTGAATTCAAAATACTAGAAGTATCGACCCAAATACTTGACTCTTCAACCGCCGCCATTGTTGCAAGGCTTGTATTACTTCTCATACTCTCTAAACGAGATTGATTTACAGTGCTTACTGCATAATAATACGTTTGATTTTTTTGAATAGTAGAATCATAAAAAACATTCACTATTTCATCAGTAAATGGCTGATATCCAACACTGTCTAGATTATCAGGATGGCTTCCTCGATAAATTTTGTGATAAGCAATATTAAACAACTCCTGTGATTCCCAACTTAAAAACACCTTGTTTTTCAAGGCTTTTGCACGTAAATCGACTGGTGGAAACAGGGAGAAGACATACTCGTCCTCAAAAGGATATGACAGACCAGAACCATTATTGTATAATGCCCTTATTTCGTTTTCAGTAAGTATTCGCTCATAAATACTCATTTCATCAAATAAAAAACGGCCATAATCACTTAGTGTGTTAAAATCTCCGATTGCGATTGATTGTGGCTCAATCTGTTCAACGGCTTTATGATAAAATTCACCCTCAATTTTTCTACCATTTATGTAAAATTGTAAGGACTCAGTTGTTAGTTGCTGAATAATTACATGGTATCATTTGTTTTTTTCCGGCTTGGCAATCAATGTTTTACGAATCATCTCGTTGTGATACCACTCAACTTGTCCGCCTTGAAACCCTCTAATTAAGGAAAATTGATCCACTATACTGTTGTTTAATTTTAAAATTGTTTCATTATGATCAAAATTGTCCCATTTTATCCACAAAGAGAATGTCCAACTATTCTCAAGAGGTTCTAAACCGCGCAAATCAATGTAGTTTTTATGCAATCTAAAATCGGCACAATTCTTTTTTATGCCTTTTGTTTTGCTATTAAAAAATCTTCGACTACTTGCTTTTATTGGACTGAACCCATATTGATCGAAAGCATAGGCACCTATACTTTCATCAAAATTCCAGTAATGTTTTAAGCCATTTATTAGTAAAAAACCTGTATCAATTGGGCTTGCTTCTAAGAGTTCGCTAAATTGACTTACATTTCCATTATTATCTTCAGCTGCAATTTGGAAATAATACGGTTCATCTTCAATAAGTCCGGTTAAGACTAAGCTTGTATCTTTTTTTATTCCTTTTTGAGTTGAATACACATATTCTAAGGAATCTGGAGTGCTGCCCATATAAAGACGATAACGTTTAAAATCGGTTTCTGAATTTGCTTTCCAATGAATTTTAATTTGATTCATTCCTGGCGCAACCATCACTTCTTGTGGTTTTTTTGGGGCGGATTCAACCGCGTATAAGCCTTCAACTTCAAATTGACTTAGTGCGAGATCATAAAAACGAATATCATCTAAACTCCCATAATAATGCGTTTTCCTATTCTTCTCCTGAGTCTCACTTCCAATTAATAGGGAAGCAAAATTTGAATTAATTTCGGGAATACTTAACCACTCATCGTACTGATAATCCCCATTTATATAAAGTTGAAGTTTTTTTTCCTCACTTGAAAAAACATACACCAAATGCTGCCACTCGTTTGGATTTAATTTTAAAAAACCCATCGCATTATACGATTCTCCGTTTTCTCTTACAATTTGAAATAAAGGAATTCCATTTAAAAGAGAAATTGACCATCCGCTAAATCCATCAGAACTAATTTTACTAAATAAACCTCTAAAAGCATGTACAGAATCTGGATTTATCCAAAATGAAAGCGTAAAGTCATTAAACAAGTTAAAGACCTTATCGTGTTGAATTTGTACCCCAATTCCATTTCCATTCAAAGATATAGCAGATTTTCTCCCAAATCGATCATTTGTAAAACTAGAATACAGATTCTCCGCCACTCTTCCATTCCAACTTTCATCATCATAATTCTGATTAAAGGGATAATAGGCCACTAAATTATAGGAATAAGGTAAATCGGGTAATGCCTCAACACGTTGTGGTGTATCACTTTCATAACCGTTTTTATGCAGTGCCGCAATGGAATAAAAATAGCGTTTTCCATTATCAACAAACTCATCTACAAAATAAGGTTGTACCATTTTATCGATTGGAATTTCTGCAATTTTCCTTTTTTGAGCCTCACCTGTACTTCTGTAAATTATATATGCTTCAATGTCACTATTAACAATTGGACTCCAAGTCAACATTGTTTTTTTATTTCCTGCAACTACTTTTAATCCTTTTGGAGCACTGATAATTGTTCGAAAGACTGATTTTTTTAATACAGCACTCCTAAATACAAGATTTTGTTTTTTATTATCTTCGGCTTCGAATTGAGTACTATAAAATTTTACATTTTCCTCTTTTTCAGCAATAAATGGTAATCGTAGCAATAATTCATTTGTGTTTATTGAGCCAAAATATTTTGGAACTAAGGTAATGGTTACACTTTTGGCAAAAGAGGTTGATCTAACTATGGCAGACTCTTCCGTACCTGGTTTGTTGGAACTAATATTAGCACTTGGAACAAATTTCACCTGTTCTGAAGTCCAGCTTATGGTAAAATTTGCATAACTCAGACTCGATTGGTTGAATTCGGAATTAAAACTAAACAGAAGTTCAAACGTTTCTCCAACATTTATTTGAGCAGGTTCTGTAGTTAATGAAATTTCTGCAGGAATAGTTCGAGAAAAAATATCACTTTTGGGAGATTCCTTTCCATTTTCATCCATTGACGTAAGGGCATAGTAGTAGGTGTAACCCACATTAACAGTATCCATAATTTTTTGTTGATTATCATCTACATTTACGGTTTTATAACGAATTAAGCTATCCAGTTTAGTTCCCTTATAGAGTTTATATGCTTTAACATTTCTTTGATTTACAGCTTTCCATTCAATTGAAATAATTCGCCCTTGAGCAAAAATTTGAACCCCTTGTGGCGCTTTTACATCTTGCGCCCAAGATGGTGAAATCATATTGAGTAAAATCAACACCAAGAGAAACTTCTTGATACTGTTGATTAGCCAAATGGAAGGCAATGCTAATATCTTACGCATCAAAAAAAATATCTTCAACCTACTAATGGAATTCAAATCATGTCTCAACAATCGTTAAGCCTTAGTTTTGATCGTATGGTTAGTAGTTTTTGCATAAAAAAGTAGCATTTGCTCAAATTTATTTAACTAACAACAGTTTTTTAACCTGAACAAAATCACCTGCCTGAATTCGATATAAATATACTCCTGATGAAAGTCCTGATCCATTAAATTGAACCGAATGAAAACCCGCTTCTTTTTGTGTATTTATTAAAGTGCTTACATTTCTGCCTACTATATCGAACACTTCGAGACGAACTAATCTGCTTTCTGGCAAACTGAATTCGATCGTTGTTATTGGATTAAATGGATTTGGATAGTTTTGATGGAGTGCAAATTCTTTTGGTAATAATTCTAATTTTACTTGATCTGTAAAGGATTGATTTCCTGAGACAAACACAAATTCATGTTCTCCTTTTTTAAGTTTTAAACGAACGCTATCTGAAGTAAATGGATACCATTTTGCCGTTTGTTTATCAATTAAACCACATTCCCAGTCTTCCTGTTTTTTAGAGAAAGAATATGCCCAAGTAATCCATTCGTCTTCAACAAAATCTGCTTTTATTAGACATCGAATTCCATTCTCTTGGTATTGAATGAGCCTACGAATGAAGGACTTTTCTAGTTCAAGTGAGTCATTTGGCAAATAAACCGTACTTATTTCAAATGGAATGGGCGGAACTTCTATGTTTACTTGTTTTTGTAATAAGGTATCTGTTGAGGATTCCGATATTACAGCTTGTAAATCTAACCGTTCTTTTGCCTTTCCAATTTTTGCAAATACGTGAAGAATCGGGGTTTCTTTTTCTCTTTTTTGAAGGTTTTCCTTGGGGATTTCTTTTGCTAGAAAGTTTAAAGCTAGTTTGTAATAATCCAATTGCAGATTTTGCTGAATTCCTGTTGTATTTTTCCAGATGTAACCTTTTCCTGGTTCTAAGGTTTGACTTACATTATATCCGTAACCTGTCCAACTGAATACAGGATATTCTAAAAATGTATTCTGATCCCATATAATCGTTTCATTAAAGGGATTTGATATTAGATTCCAACCATTTGTTACACTTAGTTTAAATAAATCAGCAGTTAAGCTAACAGAAGAGGTTTCATAAGAAACTTCCCTAGTTTTATCGGATAATAACCAATAGGCTTTCCCAGATTCAGGTGTTCCTTTAAACTCTACAAAAGTATTAGCTGTCCAACTGTAGATAATTGTATTCTTTTCTTGGATGGGAATCGAACTTGAAATTTTAGTAGATGTTGGCGAATCGATAACACCAGGAAATCCAACTAATTTATAATCTGCTTTTGCTAAACTACCATCAAATTCAATTGGAATATTGGGGCGCGCTATAGTTGGATAGTAATATACGTAAACGAATTTACTAACGGTTTCCCCATCATAATCGACATCATTCACAGTAAAAATAGGAGTTATTTCTACTAGATAGCTAAATCCTTTTGCTAATTCACTAGGCCAAGTATACACTGTACTAACTGTTGAATGTTCTTCAGGAGAACCGGATCTAGTCAATGCTATTTTATAACTTGTTGCTCCACTAACTGGATTAAATTTAAATGTCGGTTTAGATTTAATTTTCCCGTTTTGGGCTTCATTATCAATTTTTAAGCTTGAAAGTTCAATTTTGTTAGAGGCTAAAACAAAAACTTCTTTTCCTATTTCAATTCTATGACTTTCAATTCCTTTTTTATCCGTCACGCTTACCGAATAAGTGTAAACCTTATTTTGCTCAATAGTATTATCACTATACTGAGCAGCTAGACCTATTGAATGAGGAACTTCTCCGATTTTTTGATAATCTTCAGTAATTGTTTTCCTGTAAATAGAATAGAAATTAGCATCTAAAGCCTGAGAAAGTGGCCAAGTAATATCTACGGAATTACTAGTTTTTGAATAATTAATAAATTGAATTTCTGGCGAACTCAGTTTATCTAAACTTCTAGTACTTACCAATGGACTACTTTCTATTCCCTTGTTCGAAACAGCTTTAATCTCATAAAAATACGTTACGCCGCGAGTTATTGAAGTGTCTTGATAAATTTGTTTTGATTCAGTATTAGGTGCAAAATCTACAAGTTTGGTTAATACGGTGTCCACAATTCCTCGATAAATTCGATACAAACTTACATTGGGCGATGTACTTGCTAGCCAAGATAAAGAAATTGTTTGGTTTAAAGGATCGTCTGTTGTGGCTTGATAAGTGGGCGGATTTGGTGGAATTCCTTCGCTTTCGAGTTTATAAATATCTTTTACTTCATCTTCTGTGAGTGCTCTATTAAAAACTCGGATATCGTCGAGTGTGCCCTCTATCCCTTGATTCCTTGCTATACTAAAACTTACATTTCCAATAATATTTAAATAAAGAGGGAATATAGCATTGTTAAACGAGCTATTTGAGTTTTGAACATTTTTACTATTTACATATAACTGAGAATTCAAATCATCTTTTACCAAAATTAGATGATACCATTCATCAAGATCTATCATTTGACTTGATGGATAGAATATTTCATTATTTAAAAAGCCTATATACTTTGTACTAGCGTTTAATAATAAATGTGATTTGTCACCACCACTATTCGATAAAATTGTATTCCAGCCACTATTAGAAAACTTATTAATTTTTAACCATAAGGAAACACTTAATTTACTGGAATTGAATACTTCTTTAGGTTCTAAATAACCATTTGTAATTTCAATCGCTTTTTTCGTTTGATTATATCTATTAATTGCATTCATATTAATCCCATATAACGAAAAAGTTAAATCATTTCCATTTCCACTATTATCTTCAGTATTACCATCAAACGGATAATACGCAACCATTTCGTCGTTTAGATTGGGCTCAGTCGTTACTGCAACTATTGCACTAACTTCGCTTTTTAGCTTGTCTGTATCTACGGCTGTAATTCGATAAGTGTAAGTTTGACTTCCTTTTATATTAAAATCGGTATAAGCCGTATCGGGACTTTCAGTTGGATAACGAACAGTCAGACTGTCTAAAGAACCTTCCCCAACTTGTCGTTCAATAAAATAAAAAGCCAAATCGGATTCTTTTGATCGATTCCAATTTAATTTAATTGAATTAGATTCTTGAATCGCAGTTAAGCCACTTGGTTTTTCAGGCGCATTGTCGGTTTCATAAACTATTTTGAGTTCATTTTCATCTAAGGCTTTGGTGTATAATCGAATATCGTCTAAATCGCCATTGTAATAAGAGCTACCAAACGGATTCGAGCCAATGTATAACTTTCCTGTTCCGATATATTGGTTTATGTTTATTTCACTGCTCAGTAAACTATTGTTTAGATACACTTTACGCGTTTTCGCTTCACGATTATACACAATCATCCAATGTCTCCAGACGGAATTATCCGTAAACTCTTGGCTTGAAGTATAATCATTGCCATAAAATCGAACGGTGAACTTATTTTGGGTGTAGGCGATATGTAAGAATTTGCCATTTGCTGCTTCTTGGCCGTGTGTAACAATATGACCGTCAGAGGTATTTTTCTTTTCGGCAAAAGTGATCGTAAAACTCGTACTATCTAAGGTTATTGGTCTCGGAGTTACGAAATTGGCAGTATTTCCATTAAAACTGTACGCATGATTCGCTCTACCAAAACGGTCGGTAGTTAATACAGGTTGACTTCCCACCAAATCAAAAAGATTTCCACTTGCATCATTTTTTCCACCTTTAAAAGTATAATGAAAAGCGAGACCGCTTGTTAATGGATTTGGACTTTTATGTTTAACGACTGTTAAGGGGCTTTCTAAACCATAAGAAGTAACCGCAGTTATACCATACCAATAAGTGGTTAAATTCCCAAGTGAGGTATCGGTAAACTCAAGAGGATTTGTAGCAACAGAAAAAAGACGCACCAAACTATCCGCTTTAAATCCGCGAAAGATACGATAAGCTATCGTATCGCTTGAAGCATGAGAATCCCAAGCCAATGTAACAGAACGGTTTCCTGCTGACGTAACTCTAAGATTTTTAACCGGATCTATGTTTGAAGCTACAATTCGAACGGTAGTATCTTTGGGAATCAGCGTTCTTCCTGTGCCGGATTTCGTTAAAGCCTGAACTTCTGATAGGGAAAAAGCAGCATTTTCTACTTTTTTGCTTAGGAAATAAAGTTTAACTAATTCACCTGTTCCCGAATAATTAGTCCCAGCCGTTGCCCCGACGGAAGCATCCACAAATGAAGTTCCTGCTTCATTTCTGAAGAATGAAATCGGATTAGTTCCCAAAAAGGTTCCGACCTGTGTTTTTTCGGGAACAAATGATACTGCAGACGTATCGAAATGCAGTTTAAAAGCAGTGGTATAAAGAGAATCAATCGGAGTTTGAGCACCAACTTGGACCGAAATGGAAATGGTATCTTGTAAAACAATGGCAGCATTTGTGTTTAAAGAAATATCGTAGGTTTTAGTTTCTTGGACGGCTTCCATTTCGTAAAGCGCTTTGACTTCGTCGTCGAGAAGCGCGCGGTTGTAGATGCGTATGTCGTCGAGGGAGCCTTTGAAATATTCTCCATTTGATGGTAATGCAATGGTCCCTATTCTCAATTTTTGGCCTGTGGTATTCAATGTTTTATCTGCAAAAGAATCTAAAACACCATTTACAAATAATTTTAGAACTGTTCCATCATACACACTTGTAACTTGATACCATTGAGACCTATTTAGATTTATGCTACCTGTTAAATCATTTGATTCTCCTACAAACGTTAATTGATTTGAATAAAAACCTAAGCTACGTCGTTGATTTGAAGATCTTGTTCCCCAACTTAAAAGATTTTGAAAACTGGTAGGGCTTATTGATGGCAATAATACCCATGTTGAAATTGTATGGGGTTGATTTGCTTCTGGAAGATTTGTTTGTTTTGTTGAGACATCAATAAAATCATTAATCCCATCAAATGAATACGCTTCCTCAGATTTTCCAAATCTGTCAATAGTCTTAGTTGGGCCAATGACTGTCCCATGAAATTCGTTACCACTTGCATCATCTGCATTTCCTTTAAATGGATAATAGGTCACCAAACCTTGTTCGTGCCAGAGTTTTTCAGACGGTTTTTCCAACATTGGTAAATAAATATTATCAATATAAATTACATTATCCTGTTCACGATTACCTGAAACAAAATCAGGGAAAATTGAAATCCCATTAAATTTTTCACCATTTGGAGGATTATTTTTAGATGAGAAATCAAAAGTTAGTTCTTCCCATTCATTAGTTTTGGTATTCGCTACCCTGATTTCACCTTCAGACCAATATGAAGATGTATGTAACTTTATACCCACATCGCTAATTACTGATTTCCAAATTAAAATTTTTACGAAATTATTATTTTCATTCAATAAAAAAGTACTATCTGCTATCCCTTCAACCCCAGCCCAAGATGCGCCTGATTTTAATGCAGTGAACTTTGCAACCCTATCAGAAGTATTTTTACCAAACTTATCGGGATTTGTAATTATTGCAAGTGAAGGATTCGAATCATTCTCAAATGTTTGCCAAGTCCAATTCACTCCATTTACACCAATTTCAAAGTCAAGTTTACTCACAACAATTTTATTTGCTGGTTTTTCTATTTCGTACAGCGCAGCAACTTCAGCATCGGAAAGCGCTCGGTTGTAGATGCGGATATCGTCGAGAGAGCCATTAAAATACTCCGAAGAATGACCTTTACCGATGATTAACAGATAAGAACTTTGACTAATTCGGGCGCTACTACTAATAGGATTTTGATTTATGCCTTCAATATTACCCACTAATTTGTCTCCATCAACGTAAAATGCAACATAATTTGCTGATTCTTTAACTACAATTAAATAATGAACCCATTTACCAAATAAGTTATTTCCATCTTTGTACTCAGTTAAATAATAATCGCCAATTGTATTTCTATATGCTGGATAAGAACCATAGGTAGAAATTCCATAATCCCAAACAATAGAAGTACTCCCCTTGTTAAAAATTCCACCCTCGTAATTTTGATTGACTTTAACCCAACTAGAAATTGTAATTTCTGAGTCAATAGTTAATGTGTTCGAATTTGATATACTAATAAAATCATCCACCCCATCAAAACTTATCGCCGCGTCGGGATTTCCGTGGCGGTCTGTGGTTGCAATTAAGTCACCGTTTTTGCTTCCATTATTGCCATTTCCACTAGAATCTGCCGCACTTCCATCTGTAAACGGATAATACGCCATCAAACCATTATTGAAATCAGGTATTAATTTTGAAACTTTCAAGCTATCGTACTGAACTACTTGTCCATATTGACCTTTAAAGCCACCTAAGCCTATTAAATTGCCAAAAAATGATTGTAAAGTTGTAATCTGTAATTCATTATTAACATAATATTCGATCTTGTTTAATGCACCTTGTTTCGAAACAACAACTTTGAATTTATACCACTGATTTCTATTAACTGTAAATGATTTTGAGGTGTCGGCACCTACAATTTCATTTTCTACTATTTTTCTTGAATAGGTAGAAACTCGATTATTCCAAGATGATAAATATGAGAATATATACTCATCAATTAATGAATTATTATGTTGAGCATCGACAGCTTCACTTTTATTATAGTTGACCGCAATTCCATCTTCAAAGAAACCGTTCTGTACCCATTTGATATTAACTTCAACAATAAAATTTGTTTCTAAATTATGATTTTTCAGTAATATAAATCCAGGATTAAATGTTCCGTCTCCTGTATGAATTAACAAACCATTTTCAATTTTCCAATTTGGTGCTCTTAACTCATACTCATTACCAATTTCTGTTCTTTCAAATTCATCAAAGAAAACTTCTTGTTCTACAAATTGTGAATACAAACTATTCGTAGCTGTAAAGATTATCAAACAAGCTAATACAAGATTAATTAACACAACAGTTTTTATATTCCACATACTACTTCACCAATACCATTTTCTTAACAATTACATTTTCGCCGGCTTGCAATCGGTATAAATACACTCCACTCGACCATTCTTGCGCTTGTACTCTTACTTTATATCTGCCAGCTGCTTTCATTCCATTTTGTAAAATCGCAATTCTACGGCCTTGAATATCAAACACTTCTAACTGAACATGTCCCGTTTCTGCCACATCAAATTGGATGCTTGTTTGTGGATTAAACGGATTCGGATAGTTTTGATATAAGGCTAATTCTTTAGGTTTTTCTTCACTGATCCATTCTGTATTTGTCTGTAAAACCTGTTTAAACTGAATTTTCACAGGCGGTCTTTCTCCTGTTTTATTCCAAATTCGGACTTTTTTTACATCAAATAAGGATTCTGTTTCACTATTGGTAAAGCCTTCTAGTTCAAACATTCCCAAAATCCCAATTGAACTCAGTTTAGTTAGCACATCGCCTGCTTGTCCGAATTCTAATGCACCGGTTTCCTTATTCAACTGAATAATTCGTAATTCCCCACCGGAAAAATCGGCATGATTCACCCACTTCATTTTTCCATTGAACTGTTTAAGTTCATCATTTTGAACAGAAAGAGCCAATCCACGCCAATTTCGCTGATCTTCCTCAGGCAAGGTGAATAAAATCTGTAACTTCTCATCTATTTTCATCCATTCAGCAACAATCAAGACAGAATCTGTCCCTGATTGAATTATCGCACTTGGAACTACATTCATTTTTTGCACCGGTGTTTTTCCATAATTCACATCCAAGGCATCCAAATCAAATACATTGATTTGGCCATCCCCATTAGCATCGGCAAATACTCGTCGCGGCGTGGAGCCATCTGCTTGCCAAGTCGGACGTTTCCATGCTTTCCAAGAAATACTATTTAAGGAATCGGTCGTTTTTTGCCCATAAAAAATGGAGATATACATTAAATCCGCGGCGACAACTCGCCCGTCATTATTAGTATCTCCAGGCCAAACATCGATTGTTGGGAGGACTGAAAATTCGATTTGTTGCTCTATGAGTTTATCTCGAATCATCAAATCGAGTTTGTAATTTCCTGCACTCAAATTCTCTGGCGCAGAAAGAACAATCAAAGTGTCTGACCAAGATTGAATGACTGCATCATTTTCATTTAAGAATTCCGGTTTCGAATAACTTTGATACGAAACTGATTGCTTATTTCTTTCCTTTAATCCTGTTGATTCTTGTGAATATTCAGAATCTGAAAAATCCATGGGTTGAAGATTAATCCAAACTCCTGAGTTTGACTCGGTTGAAGTATTTTTTTCTATTGATGAACTCGAAGCGTTAGGATTTAAAACAAATCGAGCTGTTGCATTATTCTGTTTCTCTCCAAAACCAATACCTTCAATCTGAATCGTATGGTCAGGCGAAATTCTATTTAGATTTGAACTCAATTCTGGAGATTTAGGAATTGCTTTTAAAATGGGACTAAATAAACTCAAAGAATCTTCCGATTGCTTCGCTTGAATCCGATATTCGTACTCATTTCCATTTTCGACCTCATTATCAAAATAGCTGTATTTAATGGCCTTCGTTTGAGCAACAGAGTCAACTAAAACAAAAGTTTGTTCGGTAACTCGTTTGTAGAGAAGGAAATACGCTTGAACTTGTTTTTCATCAAAATCCCAAGCTAATCTAATTTGTTGATGAACTCCTTTTGCAGTGAAGTTTTGAGGTGTTTGAACTCGCTCAAAAGACAAAGGCAGTTTAATTTGTGTTGAATCTTGATCACTAGTCAATAGAATATCAATGCCAAGTTTATTTTTCGCAACAAGATCTGAAATGGTAAACTGAACCTTACCAGAATCAAGTGCTGCAAAACGTAAACGACTCAAAGTTCCAGAACCTAAAACCTGAGTATTTTCCTCAGCAGAAAATTGAATCGCAATTTTTGAACTATTCTGCTCTTTTTGTGCAGAAAACACTTCATTATCCCCAAAAAACTGATACGAAACGGTGCTATCCTGAATAAAATCCACTTTGTCAGATAAATAATTCAAAGAAAACGAAAGTGTTGAAATAGAATCAATTGGGTTGAGTTCAGTGAGTTTTAAATTCAAGGAAAATGGTTGACTGATTTCAATTTCGTCTTCAAGAACCTCAACGGAAAGTGTGGCAATTGCATGATTAACAGCAACATGAAGAGTATCGCTTCTGCTACTTTCATAACCCAAACTATCTACGGCAGCAATGGAATAATAGAAATTAGAAGCACTTTGGATATCAGAATCTGTGTATGAAGTATCAATTTCAGAGCTTAAATCGTGAATAATTACTGTTGATAAATCATTTGGATCGGTGCCTTTGTAGATTTTGTAAATAGCTAAATCGGGTTCTGTGTTTGGAGACCAAGTGAGTAGGATTTCTTTATTTGCTAGCGTGGCTGAAAATTTTTCAGGCGTTATAGGAGCAGACTCTAATATATACAAGTCCTTGATTTCTGAATCGGAAAGCGCTCGGTTGTAAATGCGAATCTCATCTAATAAACCGCTGAAATAACGATTACCCGATGCGTTATCATAACCAAAATAAAGACTTCCATTTAGTCCACTACTTATTTCACCTGTTTGATTAACCGAAGATATTTCGACACCGTTAACAAATAAGCGAAGAGTTTGACCATCATAGGTCATTGAATATAAGTTCCAATCTGTTATTGATTTTGGAACATCTGTATAAGGAGTAGAAACCCAATTACCATTAACCCAAACATACGCTGACAATTTTTTAGAACCTTCATCAGTATGCAAAATGTACGAATTGCGCTTACTAAGAAGCATTCCTGGTTTATTCCAAACATCAGAATTACTCTTAGCCCACAAAGAAACAGTAATATTTCTAGGAACCAAGTTATTATCACTTGAAACTACAATTCTAGAAGTTTCGCCATTGAAACTCATTGCGTTTTTATCATTTCCAAACCGATCGAATGTAGCGACCACATCAGTACTCGTGCCATTGTATTTATTTCCGCTTACGTCTGCGAAACTTCCGTTAGTGAAGGGGTAATATGCGATTAAATCGGGAGAGTCTAATGTATTTGGTTTAGTATTCACTACCTCACTTCGGGTGCTTTCATACCCTGAACTATCAACTGCCGAAATTGCGTAATAATACGTTGTTCCATTAACCACATCTGAATCGGTATAAGCTGTGTCAATTTCAGAAGACAAATCTTGAATTATTACCGTTGATAAATCATTTGGATCGGTGCCTTTGTAGATTTTATATAAGGCTAAATCGGGTTCTGTGTTTGGCGACCAAGTGAGTTGAATCTGGGAATTAGATGCTATAGCAGTAAAGTTTTGCGGTGTTTCTGGGGCTGATTCTAAATAGTACAGAGCTTTAATTTCTTCTTCTGAAAGGGCTCGGTTGTAAATGCGAAAATCATCAACCCAACCTATAAATCTTGTTGATGAACCTCCACTCCAGTAGTGTCGTCCAATCGCTGAAAAGGAAGTATTAATAGTCAAATTAATTACATCTTTTTTAACCTCAGCACCATCAATGAAAGCTTTAAGTGTATCATTTTCATACGTTAGAAGATGATGAATCCATTTATTATAAGTTGCACCATAACCAGGATAATCAATATTTATTGATTTTGATTCACTTTGCTTTGTTGCATATGTTAGCGAATTACCATAATGTCCAAAACCAACGAAATTTGGGTCATCACCAAAACCAAAATAAGCCTCACCATGTTGATAAGCCATTCCTTCTTCTTTAACCCACATCGAAATTGTAAATTTATTGGTTAAGCCTAAAACTTGGAAAGATGGAACTAAAACATGACCACCAGAAGAACTAATTACAAAACTATTTCCATTTAAACGAATAGCATCTTTCCCTGCTTCTGTTTGAAAACTAAAAGTACCAGCAGTAGTACCATCATTTCCATTCCCACTTTCATCATTGGTATTACCATTAAATGGATAATAAGCCACTAAACCATCCGCAAATGGAGCTACAGGCATTGCACTTACCGTTTCACTTCGCTCACTTTCATACCCAGAACTATCAACTGCCGAAATGGAGTAATAATAACTTTTTCCATTAACCACATCTATATCGGTATAAACTGTGTCAATTGCAGAACTCAAATCATGAATAATTACCGTTGATAAATCATTTCGATCTGTGCCTTTGTAGATTTTATATAAGGCTAAATCGGGTTCGGTGTTTGACGACCATGTGAGTTGAATCTGGGAAGCAGTTGCTGCTGTTGCTAAAAGATTTTGCGGTGATTCTGGGGCTGATTCTAAATGGTAGAGTGCTTTAATTTCATCTGCTGAAAGGGCTCGGTTGTAAATGCGGATGTCGTCGAGGGAGCCGTTGTAATTTTGTGATGTTGTAGATTCATGATTTACCCCAATCCATAAAGGCTGATCATTTGAGATATTAGTTATTGCTACGGTTTTTGTACCCTTTAATAAACCATCTACATACAATTTTAGCTGATCTCCTTCTCTAATTGCAGCGAATTGATACCAAACATCATTATTCAAACTAAGTCCTGTAGTATTCAGTTGGGTGGTTGCTAATGCGGAGGTTCTAAATTGAACATTTCCACTTGAAGGCTCATCAACAAATAAAGTGAAACCATCCCAAGGTGAACCTATTTTACTTTTAATCAAAATTGCTGCATAGTTCGCAGAGCCACCAACTTGAGCCGGGTACTTTAACCAACCTGTCAATGTAAAATCATTTGTCCCAAAATTTAACTCAGGGGAATTCTCAACTTTAATATAATTATCCACCCCATTAAAATTCATTGCGCTTTTTGCATTTCCAAAGCGATCTAAAGTTTCTGTTGCTCCATTATTAGAACCATCATTATTATTGCCACTTAAGTCTGCGAAACTTCCATTTGTAAATGGGTAATAGGCAACTAGGTTTTGAGTTATTGGAATGGGCGCATACTGAACAATATCGTCGAAATAATAGGTGAAAGCTGCTGAACCATCACCAGTAGTACCATTATCAAAAATGATAAGAACATTTTGATAGGCGAATGTTTTATTAGCTTCATTAAAATCGAAGTCAACTTTAGTCCATGCATTAGCAAGACCAACACCGACTTCTTTTTCGAACCTTTCAGCAAATTTAACGGGGTTTTCAAATATTAATATAACTTTTGAAGTTTGTGAAGGAGCCCAAACGTTCATAGAGAACATGGTTCCTTTTTCTAAGTCGATAGGTTTGCTCAAACTTAAGTAAGCACCTGCCCAAGGTTGCCCACCAGCATTTTTAACCATTTTCACGACTTTGTCGCTCATGTTGGCTTCGGTTTTGTATGGATTGATAATGACTTCTGCACTACCACCATCAAAACCAGTAAAAGCATCTGTCCAATTGATATCTAGGTTTTCGAAATCAACTGGGAATTTTATTTCAAGATCTATCGATTCACTATCGAATTCGCCAAAACGAACATTGTCGAAGTAATAAATATCATCAGCTCCTATAGTCCAGAAATTAAAGTAAATGGACGCTTTATTGAATACAAATGCTAGGTTAAGAGCTTGAGTACCTTCTACATGCTTAGAGAAATCGAAGTTCAATACCTCCCATTCACCAGCTTTAGTGGTCATAACTTCTGTTTCAACTGTTTCTTGATTATTGACCACATTTTCTAATCTTAAACGAACAGGAACACCTGCAGCTGCAGACCAAACACGTACGTTCATGAACGTAGAATCTTGGGTAAACGGAATAGGATGAACAAAACCGTCTTTACCTATTATAGTACCTGCCCATATTTCAGCACCTAAAGTTTTAATTACTTTTACAACTTTATTTGAAGAATTTTGAGGATCAACTACTATTGAAGAACTATTTCCACCAAAATCAACAAACGAATACTCAACATCAGTCAAGTCGAATGTGATAGGTAAATCTATTTGTTTTAAAGTGGTATCATTTCCTTCAGAGTAATCATTAAACAATACATTGGGAACAAAAATTTGTGTTACAGAATCACTACTGATTGAAATTTCTCTATTCAGATCTGCATCCCATTCATACTGTTGATATTGAACAGAGCTGTATAAGAATTTAAATTGATGATCTCCGGGTTTGAGTTCTATTGTTTTTTCAAACATCCCTGCGGTAGAACCCTCAAACAAGGTATCAACACGTGCAGACCAATCGTTGAAATTACCTGCAATTGTTACAGCATGTTCAGCAGGCTTAAAATTATTCTTTGCCATCGCATCACTCATATCAAGCTGGAAGGTGACATTGTAATAGGGTATGAGGTCAGAAGAATAACGTGGCAAAAGTTGTGATGATTTAAAAGAACTGGCAACACCAATTAAATCAAGACTAGCTGAAGGAGTAGTTCCAATTGCTTCTGTACCTGCCAATAAACGAATAGCTATAGTGCTATCATTAATAGTGTATTTAGCAGTAATGTTTTTACTAGAAGAAGAAGCATCATTTGGCCAAGTTGATGGATCAGTTGTTAAACCATTCAAACGAACCAATGAACCTTGAACCTTATCTAGGTCAGATTCAAGGCTTTTTGCATTGTAAAACTGCAAGTATGTGATATTACGAGGAGCAGGAACAGGATTTCCAGTGTTCATTACTGTGATGTCAGTAGAAATGTCTGCAACAGCTAATTCTCTTAAACCATTATATGTATCCAATGTACCAGTAACCATAACGCTATCACCTAAGGCGATTTCTTTGCTAGGTGTTCCTAATTTGAAGATATTGATTCCAACACCATTATCTTGAATAAAGAATGATGTTCTTGTGGCTGATTCCAAAGATGCAGTAATGGCAATACCTTTTACGGTTACGACATTACCATCATCACTGTCTTTAGCTGCAACTATTGATTGTAGTTTTGTAATCCTAAAATCGGTATTTATATTCACAATCGAATCTCCTATTCTAAGATAAACTTTGTAGATTCCTTGCTCTAATTCAATGGGAACCTCACCAACAATTACATCATCAGACCATATTATCGAACCTAATGCTATTGCAGATTCCTCAGTAACTCCAATTTTTATAGTACTATTACTTTGTGATTCTCCGAAATAAAATCCGGTTATTTTGATAGAAGTACCAACAGGCCCAGCACTCGGTGAAATTGATGAAATTACAGGTGTTACATTTAATAAAACATTCTCAAACCAAACTATTTTGTTATCCAATGACAAAGCTGAAACTACATCTAAATCTCCATCACCATCAAAATCAGAAGTGTAAACAGAATGTACCCCTAATGCAGTTTGGCTTATAACATGTGACTCAAAGACCAAACTACCTTTATTTTCAAACCAAGCAATTTTATTATCTCCATTAGAAGCAGAAAGAATATCCATTTTTCCATCTTTATCTAAATCAGCAATATGCACATCTCGAACACCATCAACAGTTGTACTAATAACATGAGCGATAAAACTGTTAAATCCCTGATTTTCGTAAACTACAATTGAATCAGTTAATCTTAACGCGGTCACAACATCGATATCTCCATCATTATCTAAATCGGCAGCTGAAACTGACCAAGCCCAAGTTGCTGTATCGGATATTACATGTGTGGTAAAATTACCAGAACCATTATTTTCATACCAAGCTATTTTATCATCGTATCTTGAAGCTGATAGAATATCATTATCGCCATCAGAATCTAAATCAATAGAATATACCGATAATGCTCCCTCTGCCGATGTTGATATTTGATTTTCGACAAATTGACCCAAACCATTATTTTTGTACCAACTAATTTTATTATCACCTCTAGACGCGGATAATACATCAAGATCATTATCACCATCTAAATCTTTTGCAAACACATCAAAAGCATCAATTGCATTTGAACTAATTAGCTTTTGTGTAAAAAGTTGATTCCCATTATTTGTATAAAGATATATCGAATTGTCTTCAAATGAAGCAGAGAGAACATCAATGTCCCCATCATTATCCATATCAGCTGCATATACGGATTCAGCACCAAGCGCATTTGTTGTTATAGTATGACTTATGAAACTACCTATACCTAAATTTTCATACCACGAAATTTTATTATCATCAAATGATGAAGAAAGTACATCCATGTCTCCATCTTTATCTAAATCAATTGAAAAAACCGATGTAGCATCTAAAGCTTCACTATTAATTAATATGGGATTATCTGAAAAAGTTGCCTTAAATACAGAATCTTTTGAAGTTCTAATTGACTTTTTTGTTTCTTTTTTAGAACCAAGCTTAAATAAACTATTAACAGAATAAACACCATCGACACTTATCAATAAAATAGCTATAACTAATATCAATCTTTGCAAAATACCATCCTCCCTAAAATCCAACTCCATCAGGAAATCCCGGTGGCAATGGCAATGAACTTCCACTTCCACTCATCTCTGGCTTAATCAAATAATTGTAAGCAGCATAACCGCCGCCGCCGATCAATAAGGCCCAAAAGATTCGTTTTCCATTCCAGATTCTTCGTGTCCATTTTAATTTAACCGGAACTTGAAGACTTGTCACTCCTGCCTTATTGTAAATCAACCGTTTTTCTTCAAGTGTTTCATAATCGTCTTTTTCGTACTTAAACCAATAATTTCCAGCTCCAATTTCTAACGTCTCATTTGAATACCCAATTTCTTTAAAATTTATTGGATTTGAGTTTTCAAATTCTAAAGTGGCAAAAATCTTTACACTATCTAAATCCGATTTAAATTCTATTTTTGCAATTTGTGGCTTTAATGAACGTTCTATTTTTTTGAATTCCCCTTTTTTTAAGTTTAATGTATCAGTCTCACTTTCAAAATATTTTTTACTATACTGAACTATTTGAGGTGCTGTTGTGGGTAAATAAACTGTTACAAAAGCCCCTGTTGCTTCAATTTTGTAGGGGAATTGACTATTTATGACTTTTTGATCTACTAGTTTATAGGTGTTAATTTCAAGATCGTCATATTTTTTTGTATCAAATTCTACTTTTGCATAATCCGCTTGTACATTTATGACATCATTCACACGAACATTTATCGTATCCGTATAAATTGGATAGATCGGTTTTGTTTCGAATAGTTCAACTATAGCTGGTTTTCGAACAGGTATTGTTACCAATAAGGTATAACCACTTTGTTGCATTTTATAGGGTGCACCTAATCTATAGAGACTCCCATTCACAACCGGTTCGAACTCATTAATTCTAATTTTATCAATGCCAAATGTATTAAATCTAAGTGTCGCTTTATTTAATCTTTCTGGAAAAACTAATACACTATCTTCATGTCTTAATTTGTATTTTTGAGTATAAACCTCGCCTTGAGTATCATTTAACTGAACTTCTACACTATCTTTAACTGGAATTTGTACAAATAATTGCTTGTCTTTTTTTTCATATATATAGCTAATTTTATTTTTTGTAGCTATAAATCGTTCATTCCTATAAAATATATTTTCTCCGATTGTTAATGATTTCACCTCATCTTCATTAATAGTTAAAACACCATATTCTAACTTATCATTTAACTCAATTTCAGTTGTTTCATTCGGCTGAACAATAACTTGTGTTGGATTTGGAACAGAATAAATATTATCAGTTATAACCTGAATTGTATGAGAACCCGATTTTATTCTCTCTATTGTAGCAGGTAAGGTATTCGAAATTTGCAGAAAGTCTAATTCTAATTTAGCTCCTTCAGGTCTTCCCTTTATAATCAACTTTCCAATTCCGTCTGGAATATTAGTCACATTCGTTACTGATGTAGCCTCAATAGAGGTAACTTCCCACACTTGTACTTCCTTAAGTTTTAGTACAAATTTTTGTGGTACTGTACTTAAATGACCCGGTGCTCCTATACTAATCATATAGGTCTCACTCGGATTAATCCGTAATACCCACTCACCTTCTTTATCTTCTACTCTTCGAAAGGTATAACCTGGATTCGTTGAATTAACAAAAATGTCTTTAACGGTTGAACGGATGTATAAAACAGCTTTTTCTCGTTCAATTAATTGTGGCGCATCTTTTATCTGAACAAAATTTAATTTTTTTAAGTCCTGAGCTGTGGCATATTTAATCCCAAGTGTACATTCAAATAGAATGACAGCTAAAAACAATATGAAATGGATTTTTTTCTTGCTAAAAACGGAATTAAATATCTTCACTTGAACACAAGTTTATTGAGTGTGTTTACTATCTAAATGAACTCCTCTCAATAAATCCAATTGCTGAAAAAAACTTATTTTTTTCTTCCCTGCCAAAATATTTCTTTTTGAAAGCTCTCTCCGTTCCAATACCAAATTTTTGTATCCATGTATTCTACCTTCTATTCATTATTCCGAATTTTTCCAAATTTGCCCTCTTTGAGTAACTTTTTGGCATACACATCATAATTATCGTTGGCTAGCACACTTTTTGGTTTAAATTGTTTATCCAATTGTAAATTAAAGATGAGTTGAAAATTCTAACTCAACTTTCGGACTTCGTTTCTATAAAAAAGGCAATGCTTTTCGCAAAGAAACGGTCATCCCGTGCCCTGACACGGGATCTCTGTCCAATATCATTTTACGCAACAATAACTTTTTCTTTGAATAGATTGGTTCTTAGGCTGAGATGCTGGGTCGAAGCCCAGTATGACCATATAACATCTCTATAAACTAAGTTCATTATGATGTGAATAAGCTCTTGTTTTCATTAATTATGCTACATAAAACCGTTAACAAAATAATTCACTTTACAAAATGTTAAAGTCCGAAAGTTGAAATTCTAAACGGAATAATTTACAGTTTCATATTGAGATCTTAATTTTCGCAATAAAAAATCGTTTTTTAGTATGATGATCTCATTCTTTGTCAACTGAAGAAAGAGCTGGTGTTAAAGAATCCGATTTACTCATATTTTACTTGCTCAGATCTGCTACTGTTAATTGTATAATCTCGATTTACTTATACATAAAAACTATACATATATTAAGTACTTATGTTGTTACTAATAATCATACAATATGGCATATTAAAATAGAATATAAATAATACTATATTCTTGTTTATTTTATATAAATACTACTTTTATAATTATGAAAACAACTCTGTTTGCCTATTCCTAAGACTCCTATTTTTATGTCTGAAAGTTGAATTATTTATTTAATTAATACCATTTTTTTTGTTTCCTGAAATGAACCAGCTGTTATTTTATACAAATACACTCCACTTGACAATCCTTTTGCATCAAATTCTGCAACATATTTACCTGGACTTTGACGCATATTCACTAATGTTTCAACTCTTTGCCCTAACATATTATATACTACAAGTTGTACATTTGTTTTTTCTTTAATTGTGTAACTAATCTTAGTAGTTGGATTGAATGGATTAGGGAAATTTTGCTTAATAGTGAAGTCTAACTCAGCATCATATTCATTTTCAAAAGCAGTTAATATATTATTAATTGTTCTAGTTTTAGACCAATTACTTGTACCTAAGTAATTTGATGCAGAAACCCTCCAATATGCTACTCCATTTAATGCATTTTCTAATTTTACAAATGAATCTTTAAGATCTCTATAAATTAATATATTATCAATAAATGTTGAATCGTTTGCTAACTGAAAATTATAAGTTTCAGCATTAATTACAGGTATCCAAGTAAACATTATTGTGTCACCTTTTACTAACTCTCCTTCTGAAGGGCTCCAATCAGGAGCTTCTGGAATTTGCATTTTTGTACTAAAAAAAGAAACATTAGATTCAATATTATTACCACTCATATTTTTTCCAATTACTTTCCAAAAATACATTCGATTACCTAAAGCATTATTGAGAACATATTTATTATCTGTCAAATTAGTAACAACAATTGATTCTTTAAAATCACTCTCTAGCGACAATTCAATTGAATAAGAAGAGGCATTAACAATATTTGACCATGAAAACTCAATTGGTGTTAACACATCAATTGAAGCAAGTTCAGGTGAAATTGTAATAAGTTCATTTCCATTTTGAGTTTTATCATATGTCTTAAATGAATTGATAAATGAAAAATCTGAAGAATCATGTAAAGCATAAACTTTACTTCTCCAAAAATAATCCGTTTCGTATTCTAAATTTTCCATATTCAAAACAGATATATAGTTACGCTTAATAACATATTTATTGTTTTCATAAGCATAATAATATTTGGAATTATTTGCATTTATTGCTAATACAGTATCAATAATTAAATTTAATAATGCTGAATCTTTAAAAACTTGATATTTAACATGTCCATTTTGTATATTTTGATATTGATTTTTACCTTGATTTAATTCCACAACTAAATTTATTGTTGTATTTAGATTTTTAGAATCATCTTGGGGAAATACAAAAATGGGTGATTCTGGCTTATAATCTATTGTTGTGAAATTACTAGAAAAAGATTGACCTTCATTATTTGAAATCGTTACAAAATAATTAGTCAAGTTCGTTAACTCAAAAGTAACAACATAAACTGTATCTATAATTCCGGTTAAGTTAAAGTCAATATTTGCACCACCAATTTGAATATTGTAGGGCCCTTCAAAATCATTTATCTTTGACCATACAATAGTTGGTTTCAAATCAATAGATGTTTCATCATTTTTAGGATGAATAATAGAGGATATTTCAACTTCTGGATTTGTACTTGAAGTATCTGAAATTCCACCAAATGTATAATATTCCATTTTGTACTGATCTAATATTTTTCCTGGTATAGGCAACTGTTCAAATGAACCCTCTCTAAGATCACCAAATCTCCTTTGATTAAACCAATGAATACTTCCATTCTCTAATGGACCAATTTCCATAATGTATTCATATTTCAAGTTTTCAAAATAATATTCATATGTCTCTGTATTCGTTAAAGGACTTAAGCCACCTTTATTAACTCTTGTTTCGTTAATTATATTTGCTATTTCTTCCTTATCACCCCTCAGATTAATTAACGCTTCAGCTCTATATAATTCAAATAAATTTCCTGAAATTATTTTTAAATTATTGTAAAAAAATTCATTGTTTCCATAGTAATACTTAGCAAGTCCTAATCCAATATTTGGATTTTTAAAACTAGATGATTCAAAAAATAATGTTTTGAATCGATTATCAATTGTTGAAACGGGAACAAATTGATTTATATCATCATAATATAATGGCTGATTTTGATCAATTTTTTTTAAAATTAGTTGATTAGCATAATTATAATTATTATAACGAAAAATATTAAATTGTTTTAAGTAATAGGATATTGGGAATTGTAGATATATATCATTATATTTTTCCGTATTTATTAAACTCAATATATTATTCCAGTCAATTTGTGAATTATATTCCTCTAAATTCCTTGGAAAATTCATCTCCAAATAAATAATATAATATTTTACTAATGTTTTCAATTCTTCCTTTGAATTTCCATAAGAAGGAAAGACTTTATTGCTATTAAACAAATCAATATTCGAATTTAATAACTCTAGTGCTGATTTAAGTATGTTTAATGCGCTTTCTTTCAATTCATATCTTGAAATAACTCTAATTGAATCGATTTCATTATTTATACTATTTGACACTTCTGTAATTAATAATGGCACATTAAATTCTGTTCTTAAATCCTTTTTATTTACTTTTATTCTTATGTGGTCTTTATAAATTAGCTGAAATTTACTATTGATTGAACTCTTGTTATTTTCAATTTTATCCTCAAGTACTTTGTCAAAAGTAAGAGCCATTTTTGATTCACTCATCCCAATTAATAGTTCTGAATAAAATATATTTTCAATGTTCTCATTTTTATTATTTAATAAATAATCTCTTGTAGTTTTTGCAGCATTTCGAATTCTAGTTAATCTATCCCAAATTTCTTCTGAAACTGAAAACTCGCTTGTTAAAATTCTACTAGTATTTGAGTATTCTTTTCTCGGTACTTGTGCTATTGAATTAACCCCATAACCTAACGTACCTCCATAATTTAACCAATCACTTGTTTGTAGTAATGCCAATTGATAATCAGCAAAGGTATCTTGAATATATTCTTTAAAATATAAATCCATCAACATTGGATCATTATTATAGTTTAAAATATTATTATCCGTACTCAAATTAAATTTATTATAGTTTATAAAATTTACATTAAAATAGTCATTGATTTCATTATTTTTTGCTGCATAAATCCAACTTTTACCACCATTATTTGTTCTGTAAAAAATATTATTTTCACCAATAAATATTCCAAATTGTTCATCAAAAAATTCAATTCCATGCAAATCTACAAAATCTGATGTTTTAAAATATACATTCCAATTGAGTCCAAAATCTGGTGTTTTATACATGACACCATCATCGCATACAACAAAACCAATGCCATTAGATAAAATGACTATATCATTAATATCTTCTTTAATTATTGAGTTTATTTTTTCCCAAGAAACTCCAAAATTCATAGATTTATAAATTAAACCATTATCTCCAACAATATAAACAACATTATCTAGTACAAAAATATTATTCAACTTCGATTCATTTGAGAGATTGCTTTTCTCCCATGTTGATCCATTATTTGTTGACTTATATATATTTCCATTATCAGACCCAATGTATAAAAAATCTCCAATCCTATGAACGGTAACTAAATTATCATTTTCAATAAACGGTAATATAGTAATAACAAATTTGCTTTTTGTTAAATCACTATCTTGTATTGTTAAATCAATAATTAAACCTTCATCGCCTACAATTAGATGTTTTCTTTCATTAATTGTAAAAAGACGATTCAGTTTGCGTGATACATTATATTGTTCACCAAGTTTTATATAGTTGCCATCTTCATACAGTCTATAGCTTTCAGCATAAATTCTATTAGCGTAGAGTAAAACACTAATAGAATCACTTTTATAAAAATCTTTTAAGCTTTGCCCATTAGCACTGCTAATGATTAACAGTAATAATGCTATTAATAAATAATATAATTTCTTCATATGCTATCTTATTGGTTTAATTTACATTCCTTGCAACAACTACTTTTGCTGAATTTTTTTTCCATATCACTTATTTCCTTCCCAAATCCATTCGCTCTGGAACCTCTCCCCATTCCAATAATGAATATTTTTTTTCATATAATTTTCCCAATAAGCATAATCTGGTATTTTTTCCAATTTGCCTTCTTTCAACAATTTGTTGGCATAAACGTCATAGTTATCATTGGTTAGTACACTTTGGGGTCTGAATAGTGTATCAAATCGCAGATTAAAATGTAATTGTGAAGTCCAGAATGAATATTCATCCGCATTTCGATTATGAATAGCTACGTCTGCCATTAAAACTTGATAAAAATCTCCAATCCTGATTTGTTCAAACCAAATACCTGGATATTTTGTAGGCTTTACCACATTAGCCAATACACTGTTTTCTATTAAGATATAGAACTTATGCTTCACTTTTCCTGGGTAATTACTGATATAATCTCCACGTGTCGGTCCATTTCCATCCATCGAATCGGGATTTACTGCAAACAACGATGCCCCATAAAACGCATTATTCGTTGCCCCTAATATCAAGTCTTCTTCTCCGTCTGCATCTACATCTACCCAATCGTACATATGAACAAGTCCGGGATGAACATAACGCTGCATAACTTGTTTGGTTTCATAATCTATTTGTGTCAATTGCGAATTAAACGATCCGAATAGACTTGTTGAAATATAAATTTCTTTCTTTCCGTTTCGGTTTCTGGTAAACAACGTTTGAATTATTGGTTCGTTATCATTAGCACCCATTATCTTAGGATATTCTACGATATGTTCCACTTTGTATTCCCACAATTGCTTCCACGGATTAATCGAATATATCCGAATCCCTTTTTTATAGGGATAATTTTCTTCGTTTTCTTCAAATGAACTGCTTACAATAAACTCATTTATTCCATCCTCATCCAAGTCTATTAAACTATAATTGTTTCCAAGTGAGACTTCCTTAATACGAACTATATCTTTATTCTCTCTATATCTTATGACCACATCTCCATTTTTATTCAATAATTCATAATAATTTCCTATTGGTTTTACTATTTGTACGTTTTTATCAAAAGGACTGTAAACCGATTGCAAACCTAAAAAAAGTACTAGTAATGAGAGAAAAACAACTAATGGAGTTTTTGACCTTTTCCAGATTTTTTTTGATTGAATAATAATTTTTGGAGTCTGTTTGAATCCCGTAATTCTTCTATTGTCAAAAATTTCGTCTATATGTCTTATCCCGATAATCACTAATTTCTTATTAGGCCACTTTTCTTCTAGTTCATCTAGATAAGCTCTACATAATTGCAATTGTGTCTCAGGAACTACAAACGTGTTTATCCACGAGTAAAAACACCCCTGTAATTTAGACTTTAGGCCTTCTTCATCTAAATCGATTAAATATCCTTGCTCATCGGGATAACCCGTCATAGCTACATGTTCAAGAACAACATATTTTTTTGGTTGTTCAACTTTTTTTAAACTACTGCACAATAATATGGAATAAGCTGCAGCTCCATACGATTTCCCCGAATGCACGCCAGATCGATCCAAAAAACGAAATGTAGCATCTACATTAAACCTTAATTGATGCTCTGAAATAAGCCGTTTTTGAGCTAAACGACCTATCGTTTTTAAAACCTCATCGTCTTCTGCGGAATTCCCGCCAGGTAAATCCAAAACTAAGCGTTGTTGACTCTGTACACCAAAATTTTCTATGCGGCATTCTAATTTTCGTAACCTACTAAAATGATGCTTTTCTACAAATCCTGTTAATTCTTCAACAACTGGAACCCAAATACTTTCTTGCTGCGCTTGGACTTGTTTCTTTTTTTTCTTGGTACCATCAGCTTTAGTTAAACTTGTATTTTCCTTCCAATCCGTTTCGTGTGAATTAAGAGTTTCATCAAAAACAGTATTCCTCGATTCTAACGAATTAACCCATGCTAAAGATTGATTCATAGCTTTTAGAAGCTCTTTTTTGATACGCTCATCTACATCAATCCAACGACTTGCAGATTTTATTCCCCATTCTTGATATAAATAAACCCAAACATCGGGCGAAATTCCTGCTAGATCTTCATTTTCAATTTCAACTGGAAATATGCTTAACCATTGTTGAAAATAAGAAACATACATTCTTGAATGTTCATCGGTACGCTTAGTTAGCGATTCAAATAATAACCATGCCTGTTTGGGCACCGGTCTAAATTGAAATAATTCGATAAGATTTGATGAATCTTTTTCAAGAGTAATTAAGTTCATGCCATCTGCTTACATCTTTGTTTTGAAGTATGAATGTGATCTATAATTAAGTATATCCACTCAGTTTTTTTCTTTGCTGAAATATTAAGTGCAATTTTTCATTATAAATCCGCCACAAAAAACTCTTTCTAGATTTTTCCCATTTCTAACGCAAGCGTCCGCTTGTGCTTCTCCATTTCTAGCTCTAGTGTCCATTTCTAGCGTAAGCGTCCGCTTGTGCTTCCCATTTCTAGCCATTTCTAGCTCTAGTGTCCGTTTATGTGTCTTAAGCCAATTGACGTTCTCCATTGTTTATTCTGGTTTTGATTAAAATTATTATACTAATCTTTTTACCCTTTAAATTAATCAAAACAGCTTAATCTTTCTTTAAATAAACTCATCCAGAATCTTTGAAAACGAAAAGCTTATCTAAGTAATATTTTTTTGATAATGCTTCTTCTTTTTCTGACTTGTTCGATAAATATTCATTTCCGAATCACTCTTGCTCATGTAATAGGAATTACAATCTAACGGTAGTCTAACAGTAATCTGACTCCATTCTTCCTTTACTCTTGTCCATATATTCTCCATATCATCTCCATAATTTCTCCAAAATTTCAATGGATAAACAATGGTTTTAGTACGTTATAGATATATTGATTACTTAAGTTTTACTAGAGTCAGATTACTGTAAAACATAAAGGAACTAGATAGATCAGCTTAAGCAAAACTATTACAATCGATACTGATTCACCTGTATTCAGGTTAAGATTTGTGGCAAGCAATTTAACTTGATATCGGGCTTTTTTTATGCTAAGCCCTGCCTTAGCATCTCTGTCAAAGTACCAATCTAAAAAAAATGCAGCTTATGGTGTAAAAAGATAGTACCCCGAGTTCCCGTTTCGAAGCACGAGTTAATAAAGATTTTGACATACTGAGCCCTGACCCAACATCTCAGACAAGGAACCAAAACATGTAAAAAATAGCTAATAACTTAAAAAACTAAAACACCAATTTTCAGTGTAGGCTAAATGAGTAAACGATTTAATAGCATTCAAGATTAAACTAGTTCAAAAATGAAGTTAGTAATATATGATACTATTTACAGATTAATTGAATTTCAGCTGTTTCGCTATCAATTCCATTAAAAAAATCTACTGATATTCGAATCTGATTTAAAGCTCCAAATTCTTTTGTTTTCTGCAATTGTGGAAAAAATAAGGAATACTTAGTCTGAGTATTGGGTTCTTTTGGAATTGCAAAATATTCCATAACATCTTCAGTACTATTTTTAAATACCCTAATCAATACTTCATCATTCTCAGATAAATAACTTTTTAAATAACTTGATGAGGACGTGTTTTTATTCTTCGCCGCTAATGTAAACAATGATGTATCTCCAAGAATAGGCGTAGTAAACGACGATAAATTGATTGGATTTAATTTCAAAACTTTGCCCTCATCTTTTTTTGGTGCGATGCTTTCTTCTTTTACTATATCAAATTCAGCGTAATACTCAACTAACCAATTTTTCAACTTTAGCGCAGCTTCTGAAGTCTGTAAAAGTTGCTCTACTTCCAGTTTCTCATCAGAACTTAAGGTATGAGGATACCTAACATATTGTTCAATTTTAGTATTCATTCAATTTCTACAATTCTCAGCTTTAAAAAATCACCCTTTTATAGGCGTATAAAATAATCACACACAATCTATTTCTTTTTGAATAATACAAAAAACCGTGTTAAAATAATTTTAAGAATAGTAAAAACAAACGTTTTTTGTACTCAATCAAAGAAGTGTATTACATCCTTCAATTTGAATTACGATTACTTTAGACCTGTGAAATGTAAAAACGCAAGCTATTCTTTGTTAGTACCTAACGTTTTACGAACGTAATACTTTTACTTCCAATCGAATAAAGATTATTTTGCATCTCGCATTTTCTTGTTATTTAGTCTATTCCTTACACTAATAGTGTTTGCTGAATATCCCAAAACGATTTTACTTTTTTTAAAAATAGTTGCTTTAATAAGCGCCCTAAATATTCAATTGCGGAACGGTGAGTACACATATATTTTGTATGCTCCTCTTCAGGAAACATAATTTCAAAAGTTTCTCTATAGCTATTCTTTTCAGCTTTATCTGAAAAAAAATGATTGTAAATGGTAGAGTCAATAATTTTCAAATAAAGCTGTGATGTATCTTCGAAAACCTTCCCTGTCTGAACATATTTAGTTTCTATAAATTCAGCAATTTCAGTTTTTGACTGCTCATACAATTGTAATATTTCATCTAAACTTGAACTATCATCTCCTTCTTCGATCGTTTCCTCATATTTATTTTCAAGTAAACTCACACTATTTCTATAAGACATTGCTATGTCTATAATTGAAAATACATGAGAGATGCTTTCTTCCTGCTGTTTACACATTTCAATAACTATTTCAGGAAGATTTTTTATAGCTAAGATTTTTTTTTGAACAGTACATAATGAGAAAAGGATTTCTTCCTCATTCCAAATTCGCTTCGAATTAAACCCTCCTTTATATTGAATCCAAAGTGTTTTACCTGAATAGTTTAAACTAAATCGCTCATCTTTTTTAAAATGATACTTAATCATTCTAACGAAACGTGCTAAAACAGGATCCCAACTTTTAAACAAATCGAACCATCGATCATTAACTTCGGTAAAAACTCTCCTTCTTAACATAATTTCTGTTTCGAAAGGTTTTTGTGATTCTATATGTGTTGAAAAATAGTTGGCGAACTCAACAAATATTCCGTCATCATTCCTTCTAAATAACTCAGCAATTAAATCAGTTGCTAAGTCATCATCTGATAATTGCATCGTTTTTGTAAGAAAATGGTTCTTTTTTGTTCTTAAATATGCTTTTGCAATAAGTAAACATTCTTGAAACACCACCTTTTCTGCTTCTGCAGTTGGTTTATCCGAACTAAGTAAGGTAATCCCTTCAATAACATTCATTGTAAATCAATTAAAAAAAAGAAAGTATAATTCATAGCGACAAGGGATAATTACGAAAAAAAATGTAAAAGTCAAATTAAATTAAGATTTCCTTAAGCTCAGAATTAGCATCTCTTATCTTAAATATTTGCATCACAAACAATTAAAGACTTTTTTAGATTAAATCTTATGAACGCTTCTTTCTGGGTTTTACTCATTCACTAACTTTACTTTAATCAAGCACTCTCTTAACAACAATTCCTCAAAGTCTCATTTTTTGAATAACTACCACTTTTCACTGTAATAACTGGAAGAAGACGAATAGTCAAAACAACGCTTACGGTTAATTTTTTCCTAAAATATTGCTGAACCTGCACATGAACTCATCTACCAATTATCCTATGAAAACATCATATTGTAACAGGAAGACCTTTACGTACAACGAAATTCCATTAATGTAAAAAGCAGGATTTTTTCTAAGCTACTATCTGATTCTCAAATTCGGACTTCGTTTCTATAAAAAAGGCAGTGGTTTTCGCAAAGAAACGGTCATCCCGTGCCCTGACACGATTCGAAGAACCACGAAGTGCTATCTCTGTCCAATATCATTTTACGCAACAATCACTTTTTCTTTG
>Ga0210012_1000400_pt1 | contig 51535 bp, 40 predicted proteins | sample CryGeymeta201504_FD_183974 | JGI IMG/M metagenome (GOLD analysis project Ga0210012, IMG submission 183974) | Groundwater microbial communities from Crystal Geyser aquifers in Utah, USA - Crystal Geyser metaG 2015-04 (SPAdes) (version 2) | ecosystem: Environmental > Aquatic > Deep subsurface >... | reverse complement strand
GATCAATATATTCCGTACAACTAGAATTAGCTTTCGCACAAACCCCCGCGTCCCGATCAGGAACCGGCACCTGGTTATTAGTTCCTCCTAAACCAATCGTCTTAGAATAAGAAACGGAGCAATCATAATCGTTGTCATCAGAAATACATTTACTACCGCCACAATCAACGTCGCTGGTACAAACAAGACCATATTTTTCTAAATTATTAATTGTTCCATTAGAATCAGAGTCACAACGTTTAACAGGAATTTTATACCAAGCCTTACCGGAAACAGCCGGGTTGTTACTGGCACGATAACTACAAGCAGCAAAACCAGGATTTTTAAAATAAGAAGAGGCGCCACTACCCATAGTCCATTCCTCGCAACCGGCCGCTGCGGAATTACATAAAATATTACTATATTGATCAGGATTATTATTCTTAAAGACATCCGACCACCCCGTTACATTAACTCCGCCCTGAGCCTGACCTAGACGACTACAACCCTGATTCTTAGAAGTACAAAGTTTAGATGAATCATAAATAGCATAAATAGCGCTATCGCCGGGGACTGAGATACAAGAAGTATCTCCGGCCGCACAAGAAGTAACAGACTCTCCGTTCTGCCAAAAAGTAGCGGAAAAATCAAGAGAATTTTTAGTATCAATCATTTGTTCGCAACCAACAGCCGAATCCGAACAAAGTTGCGTAAATTTATGTAAATTATTTTGCACTCCACTGCGATCAACATACTGGGAACAACTAAGATTATAATTAGGACCCTGATAAACATCAAAAATATCAAAAGAACAAAGGTCCGGGACTTGACTGGATTTTTTAATTAAATAATAACGATCAGTAATTTCCGATAAAATAACATCATCAAGCAAGAAACTATTATCAGCGCTAATAACCAAAACTTCTTCACTGCCAAAACTATGGTCCAATACGGCTAAATTAGCCTGATAAATATTCCAGTCTCCCCCGCTCTTAATCGTCACCGCGCCAGTGGTATTAAAGTAGGCCTTGGCACCAGTATCTTTATTTAATAAATAAATTTGTAAATTAGCATTACTGGCAGTCGTGGTTTTAGCTAAGAATTTTAAGCTATAAGAACCGCCTTCCCTGACTAGACTATCAGCATTAATCTGAGCTAAAGGAGTAGAGCCGGAACAAGTAGCACTAGCGTCGTACTGCAAAGAATGACCATCTTTATGATTAGAAATAGCGCTGATACTAACACCGTTTGTACAATTAGAAGACCAATTGCCTAAACCACTTTCAAAATCATAAGAAGTCAAAAGACGAACATTAGCTCCATCATTACCATTATATTCGCGACAGCCATTGTCAGTCGCTTTACAACTCTGACCTTCGCCGGGAATAGCCTGATAAACACAAGAATTTTGATTGGTATCCCAAACCCCTCCGTTTAAGCAGACATTACAAGCACCGGCTCCGGCATTCCAATTTTTATCGGTGCCCATACAAGTAGCCTGGGTTAAACTCTTATCAACACTTTTTTCGCTCAAACGATAGGCATGACAATTATCCGAACAGGTAATGGTTCGCGATAATAAATGATAAGAGACTTGACCATCAGCATTATAAAACTCTTGACAATCAGGATTGAAATCCGGATCATTAATCGGTTTATTATAAATATTAGCATCACACACCGCACTATCAGCGGCCGTAACCAGCGGATTATTGCTAGCGTCTTTCTTCAAACTATAAGATTTTAGTTGCGGTCCGCTACCCGTTCCCTCCCAAGAATAGAAATTACCGCACTCTAAAGTACTAGGCTTCACACATTGTTTAAGGGATGTATAATATTCTTTCTGTTCTCCTCCCTGAGCTAAAGTATCAAGATTAGTAAACTCATTACATCCGGCAGCCGTGACCGAACAGGTCTTAGCCGTTTTAGGAATCAAGTTTTCCGCTTCCGTAATATTGAAATAATTTCCTTTGGCAATATAAACATCATAGCCGAGACATTCACCGGGACAATAATCGCCATTTGCCACTTTAGCCGAAACGGCAAAATTATCATTAGTATTTGTATATAGTTCACAACCGACATCCTCCTTATTACAACGACGAGCAAAATTAGAACATACGGCCGGAGCATCAAGCTTTAAGTCATAATTTTTAGTGGCGCTACCGCTATTCACATAACAAGTTGACTCTAAATATTTAGGCAACAATTTTTCATAAAATTTGAATGAGCCATAAGGGCTATAACCGGTGTCCCAGCCACTCATTTCAAACTTAAGATTTTTAATATAAAATACTGCAGGATTGCCTATATTAAAACTGGTTAAACGAAAACTTGGTTCATTATAGGAAGTACCGGCCGAACGAGTCACGCTTAAATGCTGCCATTCACCAATAACACTCGTTCTATCAGTAGTTCCGTCAGTAGGATTATTAGTAGCATTACCAATAGACAAGACCACCACGCTGACTGGAGACCTTAAATATACGTCTACGCTAACTGTATATGACTGACCGGGAATAACTTGAAGATTATCCGGTAACAAGGAATTACTACTATCAGAATATATGCCCTGTCTATTGCTAGTCCCTTGTAACTTTAAAGTCTTTCCGGTAGCTCCTCCCGGTTCAACACTAGCATCAACAATAGTTGCCGTAGATAAAGTGGGGTCCGTTAGCGGCCAATTATCTACCTGTCCGCTAGCAAAATCAGAATCCATCACTAAATTACCGCCCCAAGTTGGTTTAACGCGCAATAATCCGGTACAGCCCTCTTCTTTACTGTCACAAGAACTTAAATTCTTATTCAAATATATGCTAGCGGTTGAATTCCAAATAGTCGTGCCGGTAATAGTATTATAAGCGGCACTGACAGCATATTGCTTACAACCGGAATTATCCGCATTACAGTTTGCGTAGTCTAAAGTATTTTTCAAATACGCTATGGACTTACCATTGGTGTCAGTAAAAGCTTCACAAGTATTATCAATCGCCTGACAAGAGTCTGTCCCAAAATTCCAAGTTCGTCTCTCTTCATTACAATAACCATAAACATCGCAACCACCGCTCTGCGTCTCCTTAATACAGGTTTTATTATCGGCGCAATAATTTTCGGCACGGACAATATTTAATTCATTAGAGGGCGTACCAGAAGTCGGAACTGTCGTCTTGTTTAAAATCTGAGCACTAATCCCATTCTTAACGCAATAATTTAACGGAGCTTTCAAAACCCAATTAGGATCCACGAGACCTTGACACCAATCATGACTTTGATTGGCGAAGGCCGAGCTAAATGTATTATATTGATCACCGGAATCAAAACAAGAAATTAAATCATTTAAAGTAGCTTTAAAGGTAGCTGTATCAGCAATCAATTTTGCTGCCTGTTCCCAGCCGACCGGTAAAATTCTATATTTACGAAGAATAGAAATATTACGAGCAGAATAATTACTATTATAACTAGTGCCCTTATTTTCATTAGTTATTTGCCAATCACCATGCAAATAACCGCTAGCCACAGCTTCCGCCACAGTTTTCTGTTCATTAATTCCCTGCATGAATTTAGTATCAATCACACAATTATCCGGAGCCGGATTCTTAGAATCTAAACACATCGCTAAGGAAGCAACTACATCATAATCGGCCAAAGAGCCAAATTTAGGCTGCAATAGGCTGGTCGTTATTTCTCTTAAGGCGGTTTGTCCACCGGGGCTGCGCGGATCATCGTCACGAGGAGTACTCCCAGATTTAACGTTGGTAGTCTTTGAACCGAGGCTCTGCATCAAATTATTTAAAGAGGAAATATATAATTGATTCAAAAACAAATTAGCGGCGTCAACTAAAATATCGCCGGTAGTTTTTCCAAGAGCATCTTGTCTGGCTTTAACGGCGGCATCAGCTTCTCTCTGGGCTTCACCCGGCACACCTTGAATAGCACCACTTATATCTCTGACATCCAGCCAACCTTTATTGGTAATAAAATTACTCTCTTCAACAGCTTTATCAGTACTCTTAGCAATTTCCATATCACCAACCGCCAAGCTATAAGTCATTAAATCGTTGGAACGTGGATCAAAAATTTGAACAAAAGTTTGTAAAAAGGTGGCATCATGCAAATCCTTAATTTTCTGATTAATATCAGTTTCCCAATTTTTAATTAAAACCGACATGCTACAGTTTGGCCCCGTCGGACGATTTTGATTCACTAGACCTAAGCCAATTTTCAGCTTCGCCTCAATAGAAGAAGGCGAACAAACGTTAAAAGACGGGGTCACTTTACCGTTAGTATTGGAATTTGCAGTTTTAGCGGCACAAGCAGTCGTAGCATTATCGCAATCATTCAAACAACCAGAATAACCATCGGAATCGCCTTCATCCACATAAATACTACAACTTTTACGACAAGTCTCTAGCTTATCAGAACAAGCGGTATTAGCACCCACAGTATTCCAATTATTAACAAATGTTTCAACAAATTGTCCGGCCGCTTGATCGGCCACACTGGTTAAAATTTCACCAAGATTTTGTTTTTGAAAAAGAGGACTCTGTCCCTCTCCGCCTGAACCGATATAGTTAGCGGCATCGTAAGCAATAGTATTTAAAACTGTGGACAGGGTGCGATTAAAAGCGATAGAACCACCTTTCTGCCATAAAAAGTTAGCGGCACTGGATACTTTGTCCCAAACTAAACCAGGAATATCGGCGACCGCCATCTGTGCTCGCGCCGGTTTAACAGGCACTAAAATAACAAAAAATAAAATTAAAAAAGCCAGAGGAATACTCATCGTTTTCTTAACAGTCGTCGCTTGAGGCTTAAACATAAAAGAAAAAAACTTTTTCATGTTACTAAGCTTTACTTCATTAATTAGTTTGACCCTGGGCTTGTAAAGTCGCTTGATAACCAGCCATTAAATCTTCATCACTAATCTTATCCAAATCTGCCTTGTTAACACCACTGGAAATTAATAGTTGCCGTAAGGTGACTACATCAATTTGACCATTCAAAGCGCTCTGTAGTGCCGCTTGGTCAACACCGGAAGCATCCAGGCTAGCATTTGGACTAACAATAGAGTTTTGCGTAGGAGTAACAACAGGACTTGAACTAGAAATAATATTAGTGCCAGTATCACTAGGCGTGACAGCATTACAATTTTTTCCCTGCGGACAATTAGGATCAGTTCCCTGTAAAACTTCCTGATTATCTAAGAGGCTATCACTATCACTGTCCTGTAAATATGGTGAAGTTTTATAAACGTAAATCTCATCATAATTAGAGAGGCCATCACCATCAGTATCAAGACCTTTAAGCGTCGCCTCCAAGTCTGTAGAAGTACTCACCGTTGTCTCGCCTAAAGAGAAGGGTTTACTAATTTGCGTTTTAATTTGCCAAATCCAAAAAACTACAATAACAACAGCAAAAATAAAAAAAACTATCACCGCAATTTTCCGTGATTGCGGTAAATCATTTAAAGTGAATCCGATACCGTTATCGTCTGCGGAATTTCCTTTGGGCATAATAAATAAATGCGGTTAACTATCATTCTAATTGATTTTATTATACCACAAATAAACGTAGCGCCGCAAATAATTTTTGCCAATCTTCCAGCGATAATACCTCGGCTCTAACTTGAGAAGATAAGCCAACTGTTTGAAAGGCTTTATCAATCTGCACCGGCTTAACTTTTAACCCGGCCGCCAAATTATTCTTTAACATTTTACGCTTAGCACTAAAGCCGATACGGACCAAACGAAAAAATTTCTTGTCCTCTTCTCCGTCGTATTTATGAGATTTAAGATTTATCTTAATAATTGCGCTATCAACTTTTGGTTCCGGCCAAAAATTACCCGCCTTCACAATTCTGACAATTTCCGCGTTAGCGTAATACTGAATAGATATCGCCAGAATACTCATTTCCGGCGGTTCCGCCACGATGCGCTCAGCTACTTCTTTTTGAAGCATTAGGACTAAAGTTTCCGGGCGCGGTTCTTGACTCAAAAACAAACGCAAAAAAATAGAAGTAATATTATAAGGCATGTTAGCGACAATTTTATAAGACAGGCTCTTCCCTTTTAACGAGCCTTGTCTTAATTTCGCTTCCCGGCTCCAATACTCCAGCCAATTAAATTTTAAAATGTCTTGGTTAATAATTTCTACATTATTTACATCTTGAGAATCAACCGCTACCTGTAAATAATCAGCTAATTTATCGTCCAGTTCCACCGCCATCACTTTTTGTACTTTTTGCGCTAACTTAGCGGTCAAAAAACCTAAACCCGGGCCAACTTCCAAGACATAATCATTAGTCTGCAAATCAGCCGCCTTAATAATATCGTCATAAATCTTTTCATTTATCAAAAAATTCTGACCCTTGGAACGAGCCGGTCTAATATCTAATAATTTACAGATATCTCTAGTCTGGGCGGATAAATCACTCATAAAATTCTCTATTTAATCACAATATTCAAAAGTTTTCCGGCGACAAAAATTACTTTCACGACTTCTTTCCCTGCCAACCATTTTTTTATATTATCGTTAGCGTGTGCCAATTCCAAAGCTTCTGCCTCGGAGATATCAGCTGCTACTTCTACGCTAGCGCGTAATTTACCGTTAATTTGAATAACTAAATTAACAATATCGTCTTTTATTAATGTTTCGTCATACTTAGGCCAAGCGGACTTGAAGATACTTCTTTGCTTGCCCAATCTCTCCCAAAGTTCCTCACATAAATGTGGGGCGAAGGGCGCTAAAATCTGGAGTAATGACTGACGACCGGCGACAGCAATAGGCCAAGATTGATTTTTCTTTTTATACTCGGTCAATTCATTAACTAAAATCATTAAAGCAGAAACGGCGGTATTTAAATTAAAATTCTCAATATCATTACCGACTTTTTTAATCGTCTTATGGAGTAAAGATAATAATTTTTTATCTTCCGAAGTTACATCCGCCGCATCGTCACTAAATAACTTCTCCACTTTTTCCAAAAATTTTCTCGTCCCGACTAAACCGTTAGTATTCCAGCTTATCGCTTGATCAAAAGGACCCATAAACATTTCATAAACCCGCAAAGCGTCCGCGCTAAATTGTTTCACCATCTCATTGGGATTAATAACATTCCCCCAACGCTTGGACATCTTGCGTCCATCTTCGCCCATAATCAAACCGACATGTTTTAATTTTGTAAAAGGTTCGTCATAATTTACCGCTCCAATATCAAATAGAAATTTATGCCAGAAACGAGCATAAATAAGATGACGCGTGGCGTGTTCCGCTCCGCCCACATAGAAATCAACCGGCGACCAATATTTTTCTTGCTCCTTATCAACTAAAGCCGTTTCATTATGGGGAGTAATATAACGCAAATAATACCAGCAAGAACCACCCCATTGCGGCATAGTATTAGTTTCACGCTGAGCCGCTCCGCCACAGTCCGGACATTTAACATTCACCCAATCGGAAATAGCGGCTAACGGAGACTCACCGGTGCCGGTTGGCTCATAACTTTCTACTTCCGGCAGACAAACCGGCAAATCTTTTTCCGGCACTGCTACAACGCCACACTTGGCGCAATGAATCAAAGGAATCGGTTCGCCCCAATAACGTTGTCGGGAATATACCCAATCTTTTATTTTATAATTTATTTTTTTGGCACCGACTTTATTTTTTTCCAACCACTCGGACATTTGTTGGCGCGCTGAAGCAGAACTCAAGCCAGCAAAATCTCCGGAATTTTCTAAAATTCCATCCGCCGTGTAAACTTTATCATTTTTATTATTTGATGAAGTTACAACAGCCCGTCGTGCTAGCTTATATTTCTCGGCAAACTCCCAATCTCTTTCATCGTGCGCCGGTACCGCCATCACCGAGCCCGTTCCGTAAGAATTTAAAACATAGTCGGCAATAAAAACAGGCAATTCTTCCTGATTAAACGGATTGATTGCTTGCAAGCCCTCCAGTTTTAAACCGGTTTTTTCTTTATTTAAATCTGTTCGTTGTAAATCAGTTTTATTTTTTATTTCCTCTATATATTTAGTGACGGCCTCCCAATTCTTAATTTGATCTTTAAATTTTTGCACTAATTTATTCTCCGGCGCTAAAACTACATAAGTACAACCGAAGATAGTGTCCACGCGAGTAGTAAAAACTGTAATATTATCAGACAATGTTTTATCGCCGGCTTTAACCTGAAAATTTATTTCCGTTCCCTCGCTCCGACCAATCCAATTACGTTGCATACCCTTAATAGATTCCTCCCAGTCCGGTAATTTATTTAAATCATTAAGTAACCTTTCGGCGTAGTCGGTAATTTTTAAAACCCATTGTCGCATCGGACGCTGCTCCACGACACTGCCGCAACGCTCACAAAGACCGCCCTCCAAATCTTCATTAGCTAAACCGGTCTGACAAGACGGACACCAATTAATCGGCTCATGCGATTCATAAGCTAAACCCTTTTTAAACATTTGTAGAAATATCCACTGTGTCCATTTATAATAAGCGGGGTCGGTAGTATTAATTTCTTTAGACCAATCATAAGATAAACCAAGCAGTCCCAGTTGACGCTTAAAAGTAGCAACATTTTCCGCCGTTGCTTTTTTAGGGTGAACTTTATTTTTAATGGCATAATTTTCTGCCGGTAAACCAAAAGCATCCCAGCCCATCGGATGAAGAACATTATAACCCTGCATCAGACGCAAACGAGCTAAAATATCAGTAGCAATATAACCTTTAGGATGGCCGACATGTAAACCAACTCCCGACGGATAAGGAAACATATCTAAAATATAATATTTCGGTTTTTTAGGGTCAGAACCGGTCAGATAAAGATTATCTGTCTGCCAACGTTCTTGCCATTTTTTTTCTATGGTCTGATGATTGTACATAATATTAAAATTGCGAGACTAAATTGCGGCACTAATTTTAGAAATATCTTATTTAGCTAATATCCAGGCCTATTGGCGCATGATCGGAACCGGTCACTTGGTCAAGAATATAAGCCTTTTTTAGCTTTATTTTTAGTTTAGCCGAGATGCAGAAATAGTCAATCCGCCAGCCGACGTTACGAGCTCGCGCTCCGGCGCGGAAGCTCCACCATGAATACTGAACTTTCTTAGCATGTAAAACGCGAAAAGTATCAATGAAGCCAGCTTGCAAGAATTTAGTAAACCAGCTCCGTTCTTCTAACGTAAAACCGGCATTGCCCTCGTTCTCTTTCGGTCGCGCCAAATCAATTTCTTCATGTGCGACATTAAAATCACCGGTCACTACAACCGGTTTCTTCTGCTCCAATCTTTTAATATATTTTAAGAGTGCATCGTTAAAAGCCAAGCGATAAGGTAAACGTGTCAATTCCTGATTAGCGTTAGGAAAATAAATATTCAATAAATAAAATTTATCCAAATCAACCGTCTGCACCCGCCCCTCATCGTCAAATTCCGCTACACCAAAACCATTCACTACTTCTTTAACTTGAATCTTTTGCCGACCAACACCATCTTTCACTAAAATAGCCGTGCCACTGTACCCGGGACGTTTGGCTCCATTCCAATATTCACGATAACCGGCAAAATCAAATTCTGTATTTTGACGAGCTATATCAGAAATCTTAATTTCTTGTAAACATAAAACGTCCGGTTTGGCGGATAATAAAAAATCCTTGAAGCCTTTTTTGGCAACCGCTCTAATACCGTTAACATTCCAAGAGATTATGTTCATATCCATCTTAATCTATGATATAATATGTATAGTATACTTTAAACATCGTGATTTTTCAATTATATGGGACTCAACGAAAGGCTAAAATATGCCGAAATGAAAGCCCGTCACCAAGATGCTCTTCGCCCTTGGTACAAAAAACCTTGGGGGATAATTGTTATTATATTAACGATTATTATTTTTCTTATTTTAACCTTTTCCAGTATCTATGTTTTCAATCGTATTCAACAAATCCTAGCGGGCGAGACCGCGACGATGACCACCGAGCAATTAAAACAGTATATACAAACCATCAACGGCGACGGCACTAATTATTCTCTGGGTACTAGTACGCCACAAGCCACTATCGTTGAATTTGGCGATTTTGCCTGCCCTTACTGCCAGGAATCTTATCAGGTAGTTAATCAAATGGAGAGCCTGTATAAAGATAAGATCAAGATTGTCTGGCGCGATTATTTACGCAATGAAGATTCCATTGATTTAGCAATGACCGCTCGTTGCGCCGGTGAACAAGGAAAATTTTGGGAAATGCATGACCTTTTATTTGCCAACCAGGAAAATTTAACTACCGCCGATAGCGAGCGTATCAACCGTCTTTCTGCCTTAGCCCAAATTTTAGAATTAAACATGACAAAATTTAATTCCTGTCTAAGCGAAAGAAAATATCTCAATCAGATTAAAAAAGATTATGACGACGGCAATACTCTAGAAATTATTGGCACCCCCACTTGGTTTGTAAATAATTACAGCTTTTCCGGTTCTCTCACGGAAGCAAAATTTCAAGAATTAATTAGCGGATTAATCAACTAGCTAATTTAGTGACTAAAAAAATGAAAAATATAAAAAATTTTAAAACTACTTTTTTCACAACATTAATTGTGGTCATTGTTTTTCCTCTTGTCTTATCGGCTATGCTGGCGTTAATTACTTCCTCCTTACCACTCGCAGCGCAAGCACAAAAGTATGATAGCTTAGACTTTACACCGCAAACACCTATTTCTGGAACTGCGGTAGATAAGTCTTCTATAAAAGTCGGGTCATATGATGAAGGATTAGGTGTAATGACCAGCGATCTTTTAGCTAAATATATCCAAGCTTTTTATAATTATGGTTTAGCGGCAGCGGGCATTTTAGCGGCTATAGTCCTCATGGCGGGAGGATTACTATGGCTTACTTCCGGGGGGAATGACACTAAAATCGGACAAGCCAAAGAACTTATCACCGGTAGCATCGCCGGCACTCTGATTCTTTTTAGTTCATGGATTATTTTAAATACAATTAATCCCGATTTATTAAAATTAAAAGTGATTACGATGCAGATAGTACAAACAAAACTGCTCAGCCCCAATCAACTTTCCAGTTATCTGTTAAATGATGTCACAACCGAAAATCCCGAAGTTTGTTGTATACAATATGATAGTAATAATAATGTATTGTTTTGCGGGGAGGCGTCTGTAAATAGATGTAAGGCAACCCCGATGGCAGAGGACGTAAAAAAAATAGCAACATCCTCTCAAGCTTGTGTCACGATACCCGATTGTGTTAAAAATGCTTTAACAGTTAGCTGTGTTGATTACACAAAACCAGCCGGCCAACAAAATTTTCCCGACGGCAGTCCTTGTAAAAGTCCTAATGATGGCTACTGTTTTGATGGCTTATGTTTACTCGGGGACGGAGCACAAAATACTCCTTGCAGTTATTTAGGCTCTACTTGTGTACCGTCGGGAACCTGTGGCAAAGGCTACTCGGGGATGACTCTTACGACGGGAAGAGATTGTGGCGAAGATTTAGATTGCTGCGTCAAAGATGGAGAAGTGGGTGATCTTTGTGGCACCGGAGATCATTATTGTGTGGGTACATCGTATTGGACAGCAAACATTTGCCCCAATCTTGATAGTCCGGCAATATTAGGCAGATCTTGTAACTCACCTGCTACTTGTTGTCCAATAGAATAATCCAAACTCAGTCACAACAAAAAAATTTAATTATGAGCACCATGAAATTTCAAAAAATTATTAGTCTAGCGGTTGTAGTTGGTGTTTTTATAATTACTCAATCAGTAGCGGCGGCTGACTGTAGCTGGAAAAGAGGTTCAAAATCAACATCAGCTAATAAAATCTGCTCTACCTATGAGATGTCAGTATCTAGCGATGAGGCGGCCTGTAGCGGATCAACAAAACCAGTATTCAGTAGTTTAGAAGAAACCAGTAAAACAGCCATTTGTTGTTGCCCGACGACAAAAAAGGCAGTAGCACCTCCCACTCCCCCAAAATTTATTTTACCAGACATCCAAATTCCTATTCCCGGCTTAAACTTAACTCCTACTAATTCAATCAAAACTACCCTAAATTCCGATGGAGAATCCTATGCCGTAGAAATACCTTGGATCTCCGAATATATTATTGGTATCTATAATTACGGATTGAGTATTGCGGGAATATTGGCGGCTATTATTTTAATGGCCGGTGGCTTGCTCTGGTTAGTTTCCGCCGGAGATGTTTCTAAAATCACTCAAGCTAAAGAACTAATCACCGGCAGTGTAACCGGACTGATAATTTTAATGTCTTCTTACATGATACTCTTTACCGTTAACCCAGAGTTAACTATATTCAGGCCCCTTACTATTAATTCTATCGCTCATCAAGATTTAGCTCTAGCTAAAGCGAAGCTCGGAACTACAGCTGAAGAATATAAAAATATGGACTGCCCCAGCGAAACGGAATTAGCGGCCGGAATACAATTTTATGCGACCGGTTATTACAAAGTTCCTTTTCAATCTAACCAAGACCTAAAATATCTTTGTATGATGCACATGCAAGGTACCTGCCCTAATGGAGTAAATACAAATAGTAAATGCTCTACCGACGGAAATCCTATTTTTGCTGACTATCCCAACTACCAGCCCTGTCAGACTTTTACTCAAGAGCAATATACAAGTAATTATTTTACTCAAGCAGGCTTAATAGTCGGGCAAACCATAGCCGGTCCGATAAGCTGCGGCGGAAAATTAGCAATGAACAACCAAGTTTGCTTTAATGGTAAAACTTATAAAATTACCGACAGTGGCGGTGGAATCCAAGGTAGAAGAATAGATATTTTAAGTGGCTCTCTAGAAGAAGCCCTTAGTAATACTAAAACCGGAACGCTTACCTCCGGCGCTTGCAAATAATTAACACCCTCTATCCATCGCTTCATTAGCCAAGCAATCCGCGACAGCATTTTGTTCTCGCGGAATATGTTGATAAGTAATTTTTTTAAAACCAATAGATAAATTGTGAATATTCAAAAACAAAGGAGCTAATTCTTTGTTTTTTACTTTATACTCACGCTTTAATTGTTTAACTACCAGCTCGCTGTCCAAATAAAATTCTAATTCTTCCCCACCCAGCTCAATCGCTTTTTTAAAAGCGGCAATAACAGCTTTATATTCTGCTTGATTATTAGTAGCCACCCCTAAAAATTCAGAAACCTCAGCCACCATCTTACGATTCTCATCATAAATCACAACACCGATACCGGCCGGACCAGGATTACCACGCGCCCCACCATCTGTATAAATAATAAATTTTTTCATATTAAGATTATTTAATTATATCGCTGGTAAAATTATTTTTTAATTTCACTAGGACGTATATCAATTATTTTTAACTGCGGCTCGCGACGACCGTTAAAATCATTAATATCTAAATAATAGACCAAGTCTAATTGATCACCAATTTTTAAAGCTTGATAAGTCTGCGCGGCGCCAAAAGCTACGCCCCAGATGGAAGTCATACCAGATGAAAATCTAAATTTAATATGTTGTTTATCTGTTCCCATCGTCACAATATCATCTACATAAACATTATAACTGGCAAAACGCGGTTGCGGATTATTTTGACCGTAAGGAGACAGAACATTCAGGTCATCAAGCAAGGCTAAATTAATGTCCGCTATCTTTAATTCCACATCAATATTTAATTTTGGATATAATTTATCTAATTCTAATTTTTTCGCCGCCTCGGTCAAAATCTTGTTACGGAAGTCAGCTAAATTTTTTTCTCCAATTAAAGAAAAACCACAAGCCATGGGATGCCCACCGTATTTATCCAAAAATTCCCCACTCTCTTCCACGGCAGCAATCAAATTAAATTCCGGGATGGAACGCCCCGAAGCCTTAAAGCCGGGTTGACCGTCTTTTTCCTCTACTCTCGTCACAATTAAAGTCGGCCGATAATATTTTTCGGCAATGCGTCCGGCCACTAAACCAATAACACCTTCATTCCAGACATCTTCCGCTCCCGCTAAGGCAATAATAACCAAAGGAACATTCTGAGGATCAATTTGCTCCTCTACCGAAGCAGTAATTTCAGCGGTAATTTGCTGACGGTGATTATTACGCTCATTTAATTCCTCAGCCAATTGTTTAGCTTCCGCCGCGTCCGTAGTAGCCAGTAAAGAAAAGGCGCTATTAGCATGAGCCAAGCGACTAGCCGCATTTAAACGCGGACCAATTTGCCAGCCGATATTCCAAGCTTCTAAAGGCCGATCATTTTTTATTTTAGCCGTCTTAATAAGTTCCTCTAAACCAAGACGACGCCCAAGATTTAAAATTTTTAAACCACTCTGTACTAAAGACCTATTCTCTCCTAAGAGATTTACCATATCAGCCACCGTTCCCACCGCCACTAAATCCAAACATTTATCAAAAATTAATTTTTTCTGACTATCGGGTAAATTAGCCTTGATCAATAAAGCGCTCACTAGTTTAAAAGAAACGCCCACTCCGGCTAAAAATGGCCAAGGATAGTTGTCTTCAATATCAGCCGGATTAATATATAAACAGTCCGGTAAATCAGAGCGATTTTCTGGTAGGCTATGATGATCGGTAATAATAACCTCTAAGCCTAATTCTTTGGCGTAAGCTACCGCCTCTTTATTTCTAATACCATTGTCCACGGTAATAATAAGTTTCGCTCCTTGTTCGAATAAAGTTTTTAAGGCTGGCTTATTTAAACCATAGCCCTCCGATACTCTATCCGGTAGATAAACATCAGCCTGAGCATGTAAAATATTTAAAGTCTCCCATAAAATAACCGAGGAGGTAACGCCATCAGCGTCATAATCACCATAGACCACAATCTTATTACCAGATTTAATATTTTTAATTATTAAATCAACGGCCGCTGTCATGTTTTTAAACAAGAAAGGATCATAAAAATCCGGTGGATTAAAAAAATCCTTTATATCTTGCGGTTTGGTTAAACCACGATTAAAAAGTAGCTGTAAAACTACCGAATGCAGTTCCGGATGAGCGGAAATAAATTCCGGACTGGCGGCGGGACTTAGTTGCCAAATTTTCATGCTTTATAATTTAATAAGAGAAGCCAATCATTACTGTCCAAGATACCATAGAAATGACCACAATAAAAGATAAGACAATCCAAAAACCTTTAATAATTTTTCGACGTTTCATAATTTAAGAATATTAAAATAATTAAGCTAGCGTTTCAAAATTTTAACGAAAGTATCGGAAGGAATCTCGACACTACCCTTCCCGGCTGCCATCATTTTTTTCTTACCCTTTTTCTGTTTGTCTAATAATTTCCTTTTACGACTAACATCGCCACCATAAAGTTTAGCGGTAACATCTTTACGCATCGCCGATAGTTTCTCGGAGGCGATAATCTTGCCGCCGATAGCCGCTTGAATTTTAACCGCGAACATCTGCTTAGGCAGACTATTTTTTAAAATATCTACTATTTCTCGCCCCTCTTTAAAAGCATCGTCACTATAAACGATAGTGGCTAATGATTCTACCGCTTCTTCCGCTACCAAAATATCCATCTTAACCACGTCAGCCGGACGATAATCAAAATATTCATAATTAATGGAAGCATAACCCGCAGAAACACTTTTTATCTTATCATAAAAATCAGTTAAAATCGCCGACATCGGAATTTCATAGTGAAGTAGAACACGCCCGTCTTCATCATTAGAACTTAAATATTCCGTATTTTTATATATACCACGCTTCTCTTGCGCTAGTTTTATAATACCACCCATATAACTTTTGGGGCTGATGATATCCAGTTTAACCCAAGGCTCTTCTATCTTACTAATATAATTAGGATCGGGTAAACGTTGCGGTGAGCGAATAATAAGTTCAGTGCCATCAGATTGTAAAACTTTATAAGCCACACTCGGCATAGTAACGATTAAATCTAAACTGTATTCCCGGCGCAAACGTTCCTGAAAAATTTCCAAATGTAAAAGCCCCAAGAAACCGCAACGAAAACCAAAACCAAGAGCATCGGAACGCTCCGGTTCATAGACTAAAGCAGCATCATTTAATTTTAATTTATCCATTGCATCCCGCAACTCTTTAAAGTCATTCCCTTCTCGCGGAAAAATACTAGCAAAAACCATGGGACGAACTTCCTTATAACCAGGCAAAGGCGAGGTCTTTATACTTGAAGCGGATGAATGAGCCACTACCATGGTATCGCCCACGCGACAGTCAGCTACTTGTTTAAAGCCAGTAACAACATATCCGATAGCGCCCGGTAGTAATGCTCCAGTAGATAAATAATCCGGTTTAAAAATTCCGCAATCTAAAATTTCACTGTCCGCGCCAGTAAACAATAAATTAATTTTATCTCCTTTTTTCAAGGCGCCATTAAAAATACGAACATAAGCTACGACGCCACGATAGGTATCATATTTAGAATCAAAAATTAAAGCGCGCGCATTATGACTTGTGTCCTGACCGGCATAATGAGCTTCCTGTGGCGCCTGGCCACGAGCAATAACGGCATCTAGAATTTCTTTAACACCCTCTCCGGTTTTGCCGGAAGCACAAATAATTTCTTCCTCTAGACAACCCAAAAGATCAATAATTTCTTTTTTAGTTTTAGGAATATCAGCTGCCGGCAAATCAATTTTATTTACAACCGGAATAATCGTTAAATTTTGTTCAATCGCCAAATAAAGATTAGCTAAAGTTTGAGCCTGAATCCCCTGTGTACAATCAACTAATAGCACCGCTGTTTCCACGGCGGCTAGAGAGCGTGAAACTTCATAAGAAAAATCTACATGACCGGGTGTATCAATTAAATTTAACCGGTAGTCTAGATAGTCCATGGTCACTGGTTGTAACTTAATGGTAATACCTCGTTCACGTTCAATATCCATGCCATCTAAAATTTGCTCCTTCATTTTTCTCTTCTCCACGGTATTTGTTAACTCCAACATACGATCGGCCAAGGTCGATTTACCGTGATCAATATGAGCAATAATGCAAAAATTTCTAATTTTATTTATTTCTTGATTCATTGTTTTAATTAAATATTTTTCTTAAACTCCGCGCGCTTCACCATGATCTTCCGTGTTAATTTTCTTAAAAGGCCAGCGCCTGATGATTGAGGATAAAAAACTGGACAATTCCTCACTTTGGAGAAGATAGCAAAAAACCAAATAAATCGCCAGCCCCGCCAAGCCGGAAATTGCTAGCTGAGTAAAAACGCCGATAAAACGATCCATACCCACTATGGACGACACCGGAACTTTCATAATTTGCGCGGTAATACCGGCCGCTAAGCCAGCCACTATAAACTTAGCAGTAGATAATAAAATGTGCAAAAAATCCAAATTTCCAACTTTACGTTGTAGCCATAACCAAAGTAATAAGAAATTAACAATATTGGCAGCCGAAAAAGCCATAGCCAGTCCGGCTACCCCGAATAAAGGGCTCAGCCATAAAGACAAAGCTATGTTAACCACCACGCTGACTAAACCGACATAAAATGGCGTAGCAGAATTATGTCTAGCATAAAAGACTCTTACTAAAAGAGGTAAGGTCGCTTGAGCAAATAAACTAACGGCGAATAAGGCGAGCGTATTCATGGTTAAAATAGTATCTTGCCAATCAAAATTACCATTGCCTAGAACTACGCGAACGATCTGTGCTCGTAAAACTATAATTAAGATACTAGCAGGAATGACAAAAAATAAAATTTGTCGCATAGTCTGAGAAAAACTTATTTTTAACTTCTCTATATCAAAGGCGGCCGTGGCTAAAGCCGGAAAAGCCGCAATCGCAAATGATATACCAAAAATTCCAATCGGAAAAGACTGAAGATTATTAGCAAAATTAAAAATTGATAAAGAACCGCTAGACAGCTGAGAGGCTAAAATCGTAATAACGACTAAATTAATTTGAGAAATCGCTAAGCTCATAGTTCTTGGCAGCATCATTTTTCCAATCAAACGCGTATTGATATCATGCCAATGCAAAGAAAATTTATAACGGAAACCAAGGCTATAGACAGTTGGGATCTGCACCAGCATATGTAAAAAAGCCCCTAAGACTACGCCGATAGCTAAACCGGGCATTCCCCACCAATTAACAAAATATAAAGCACCAATAATAATTCCCAAATTATAAAAAATTGGTGCCAAAGAATAAACTACAAAACGTTTAAAAGATTGTAAAATTCCTCCCCATAGACTAGACAGGCCCATAAAAAGAGGGGAAAGAAACATAATTCGCGTTAACAAGACTGTTGTTTCTTGCTCTTGCGGACCAAAGCCCGGTGTCAAAAAACGAGTTAAGACTGGAGCAAAAATAATACCCAATAAGGACAAGCAAGCAATTCCCAAAAAAAGAAAATTAAGAATATTATTGGCTAAGTCCCAAGCGGCTTGATTAAGACTGTCAGTTTTAGAAAAATTTTTTATGGCGGCACTAAAAATGGGAATAAAACCAGCTGATAAGGCCCCCAAAACAATCAAATTAAAAATCAAGTCAGGAATACGAAAAGCGGCATAATAAGTATCCAGAGCCGACCCGGCACCAAATTGACCGGCTAAAATATGATCCCTAACAATACCTAAAAAACGAGAAGCTAGTGATGACAAAGCAACAAAAGCAGCCGCCACCGTAATACTATTAATAGGTTTTTTAAAAATATCTCTAAACATAAAAAATGAAAATTCTGTTACTATTTTAACCGTTTCTGAAGAATAAGCAAACGGTCTACAGCTTCATAATAATTCGGGTTAGCACGTAAAGCGGCCTGAAACCAAGGAATGGCGGATGCATCCTGACCACGTCGGACAAATAAATCTCCCATGTTAAACAGGGCTATATCATAATTAGGATTTATTTTCAATTCCGCCCGAAATTCCTGTTCAGCTAGCACCCAATTTTCTTTTTCCATATACATCACTCCCAAATTATTATGGACCATCGGTTCTTGCGTATTAAGCTCTAAAGCTTTAACATCAGCCGAGGTCGCCGCCGCAAAATTCCCGGCAAAATAATACATAACGCCTAAATTTCTTTGTGCTAAAGGAAGATGGGGTGATTTTGTAACAGCCGCTTGCCAAAATGTGAGACGATCACTAAAACTACGACTATGCCAGACTGATATTAAAGCGAGTAGAAGTAAAATCGTGACCGCACTTATTTTTACCGCCCGCTTACTAAAATCTAAATACTTAATAAAATCAATCTCGGCTATAACTAACAAAAAACCAAAAAATGACAAATGTAAGCGATGCTCATTAAAATATGGCACACCGCTAAAATTCATAAAAGACGGCAAAAGAAATATTAAAAACCACAAAGTACCAAAAATAATATAATTATTGCGTTTATGTTGCGACAGAAACAGAAATGCCAAGATTATCAGTAAGGATATCACACCATAAATAACAGTAGAATCAAGCAAAATTGGTAAAACTGCTAGATTAAAAGGGAAAATTAATGTCCCTAAATACAAAAACAGGGCTGGTAAATTAGAGAAAAATCCAAAAACGGAGGCCGTGCTACTCGGTTCCCCGCCCAAAGAAAAATAACGCATTAAGAACCAAATAAAAGTTACACCCGCCGAGCCGACAACCAATAAAAACTTATCGCTCTTCTCTAAAGCACCACGATTAACAAATAAAAAATAAAAAATAATAAGAAGCGGAAGACCAATAGCACTTTCCTTGGTTAATAAGGCGGCTAAGAAAAAAAACAGATAAGCAATATAAGAACGTAAGCGCGGATATTCCAAAAAATTCAGGAAAGCAATGAAAGCTATCAAGACAAAAACAGTTAATAAGGAGTCATTGCGCCCAGGAATCCAAGCCACTGCTTGCACCAACATCGGATGCAACAAAAATATTAAAGATAAAAAAAAGGCTAGCAATTTTCTTCTTAACAAACGATGCAGTAAATAAAATATCAAAGCGGCCGCCAAAATATGAAGCAAAATATTATCTAAATAAAAAACCGGGGTTAAAAAAGAACCAAAAATAGCATCCATCATAAAAGAAATGTTCAAGAGTGGGCGATAATAAAATTTATCTACAGAGAAAAAGACATCGTTAGTAAAAATTAAACCGAAATTTTTAACATTGCTTAAAAGTTCAACTTTATTAATAATTAATTCTTGATCATCCAAATAAGTAAAATTAAAAAATAAGGTCTGGCTGTATATTAAAAAACCAAGAACAAAAATTAAAAAATACGGACGCCAACTTTTTAGCGTCTGCCAAGGCGAGAAATTTTCCGACCAAGAAAACATAAGATTTATTTAAAACGACCAAATAAATATTGCCCCGCCGTCCACACGGTTTGACAACCATATTTTAGGCTCCGCCAAAAATTAATAGAGGAAGCCTCAGGGAAATAACGCACCGGCACAGGAATTTCTCCAATTGAATAATTTCGCGCCGCAACTTGAAATAAAATTTGGCTATCAAAAACAAAGTCATCGGCATTATTATTCCAGTCAATATTTTCCAAAACCGAGCGACGATAAGCGCGCATGCCGGTATGCCATTCCGATAAATTAAGCCCACTAACCATATTCTCTAACATAGTTAGGGTGCGATTAGCTACATACTTATATAAAGGCATGCCCCCGGCCAAAGCTTCACGACGCGAACGGATACGCGAGCCCAACATAACATCAAAATAATTATCACCAATAAATTCCGCAAAATATTTAACTAATTTCGGATCATACTGATAGTCGGGATGAATCATTACTATAATATCTGCGCCATGTTCTAAGGCTAAACGATAACAAGTTTTCTGATTGGCGCCATAACCACCATTATTATCACGCGCAAACACAAAAAGACCAAGTTGGCGGGCTAAAGCAACCGTGTCGTCTGAACTTTTATCATCCACTAAAATTATTTCATCCACTAAAGACGGCAAATCTCTCACAGTTTTTTCCAAAGTTGTGACGGCGTTATAAGCCGGCAAAACTACAATAATTTTTTGCAAATTATACATAACTATTTTTTAAAAATTACCACTAAGGCGCTCAACAGCCATATTAATAAAAGATAATTAAGATTAAAATATGACAAAATAACATTGGGCCAAATTAACTCCAAAATAATCGCTACCACTAAAGTGGCGCTGAAAAAATAAAATATTTCTCGACTAATTAACGCCAAATTTTTTGCCATAATGTTTTTCCGTTTAATTCTACTGATATTTCCTTAATATCTAAAAAGGTATCAACAGTATCCGAGTCTGATGCCCATTCTAAGCCTGGCACAGAAATTAAAAAAGTATATTTACCCTTCTCATAACTAGCAGCCGACATATCAAACTCAGCGCTGGCCGTTTTTAAACCGTCTTGATTAATTGGTCGATCGTAGTTAGCAATAATATATTTTGCTTCTCCTCCCTCTACAAAAAATCTATCTACTTTAGACGGAGCGGGATTAAAAAGTCCGGCCCGGGAAAAAGCAAATACACCATTATTCGCTAAAGTAATATCATCTTTGGATAGTTGCAACTCTTTTATTCCCGGCTCACCGGTAGCAAAGGTAAACTGCTGATAAGCCTCACTCAAATTAAAGTCCTGCCCGCCAAAATTAATATTCCCCAAATTGACTGGATCTAAAGTTCGCGCCTGTATATAAGAGGCGTCAGTAAATAAAGTTAAAGCTCCCGCAGACGCCGGCCAAATCTTATTAACAAAAGATAAGCGGTCAGAGGGAATTTGCAAAGAAGAAATTATGACATCATCACTTATTTTTATTTCCACTTTATAAACTCCATCGTGTAACACGGTGCCGCTAAGAGACATCTTTTTCTCTTCACTAGCCACTCCGGTCGGATTAAGATTATCGTCAACTATAGTCTGAGTAGCTATAATTTTACCATCATCATAAACATTCACGATAATCGGATCAGCAACTCGATCTTTATTCTCGTTAATAAAAGAAAGATCTAATCGCCAAAGATTTTTTTTCAAATAAACATAAAATTGATGACTACCTCGCAAAGGATGGCTCAGAGAAAAAGGAGTTAAACGCACATAATCAGGCACGCCGTAGTCAGAACTCAAATGATAATTATAAACAGCTACACAAGAAGTCGGTCCAGCCGGACAATTACGTAAATGACCCGCAGCTAAATCACTTTCAAAGTCAGCCACCTCGCTATAATATTTTCCCGCCTGTAGAATAAGACGCTGGTCGCTGTCCTCTAAGCGCGGCCAACTAAAACGCAAGCTATCCAGAATATTATTTTGTAAGGGCTGCAAATTATAAGCGCCAGAAATTTTGTCCTGAAGTAAACCAAGCTCAATAATTGGCGTGGCCGCGGTTAAATGGTTATAATATTTAATGGTAACTTTCGCCCGATCAAAACGTCGCGGTGTAAATAAAGAAAAATAAACCGGATCAGCTTTTATTATTAAAGACTGACCATCGTCAGTCACTCGCTCTTGAGGTTTAAAGTCATAGATAAAACCCTTGCCGGATCTCAACACGGTCGGCCAATGGCGTTCATAAGTTATCTGGCCAAACGGAATAATCTTAAAATATAGGATAATAGCCATCAAAGATAACAAAATAATCACAAAAAATAGGCGCAACTTAGCCAAAAAAGATAATTCTGCCCAAAATTTCATACTAATACTCATAATGTTATTTTACTTCATTTTCCACAATAAAAAAAGGGCTATTTCTAGCCCTTTTTTTCTTTCCTTCAAATTGCAACAACATTATTTGCTGTAATCCATGCGTTTCTTTTTTCCTTTATAGCCAGTCCCAGCCGGGATTAAACAACCGATAATAACATTTTCTTTCAAACCTTCCAGATAATCAATCTTGCCGTTAACAGCAGCATCAATCAAAACTCGTGAAGTCTCTTGGAAAGAAGCGGCCGATAAGAAACTGTCGGTAGTTAAAGAAGCCTTAGTAATGCCCATGAGTAAGCGTTCAAACTTAGCCGGCTTTTTAGTATCTTTATTAGCCTGTTCCAGAACTTCTTCTTCCACGGTTTCACCCGGCAATAAGTTAGTATCACCAGCATCCTTAATAAAGTTACGGGAGAACATCTGACGAGCAATAATTTCCACATGCTTATCGTTCAAAGGCTGGCCCTGAGAAGAATAAACATATTGAATTTCACTAATAATATATTTCTGTGTCTCCAGGCGACCCTTAAGTTTATACAATTCACGCAAATCAAGACTACCTTCAGTTAACTGCGTACCTCGCTCAATTACATCACCATCTTTGACCATCAGCATCGTACCCTTAATAATCGGAAATTCCTTAACCTTTTCTACTTCATGCGCTAAGGAAATATACTTATCGGATACAGCCACCACACCGGCTGATTTAGCAAATACTATATCAGCACCAACTTTAAATAGTTCAGAATTTTTACTGACCTCCTGCCCTTCCTTTACCAAAACTTTAATTTCTAGTTTCTTGGCATCTTTAGCGGTCAAGCCACCGGACAACTTTAATTCATTAACCTTTTCAGAAAAATAATATTTGTCATGGTCTTGTCCTTTATAGAAAATACTCAAAATCTTAGTCTGAGGATTATTGACAGAAATTTCGCGTCCCGACTTATCGGTAATAATCTTCTGAGCAAACTCCACCTTAATACGACCAGCCACATCGGAAATAAGAGCTTTCTTTTTAGGGCTACGCGCTTCAAAAATTTCTTCTACTCTAGGCAAACCCTGAGTAATATCGTCCTGACCGGCCACACCACCAGAATGAAAGGTTCGCAGTGTTAACTGTGTACCCGGTTCACCGATGGATTGAGCGGCAATAATACCGACCGTCGATCCCATTTTCACTTCTTTATTATAAGCTAAGTCCCAACCATAACATTTAGCACAAATTCCTTTATGCATCTTACAGCTCAAAACGGAACGAACAATAACCGACTCTATTTCTTTACTCTTCAATAATTTAACATTTTCTTCACTGAGAATATCACCGGCTTTAAGAATAGCCTTCCCTTTTCCGACGCTAACATCCTGTGCCAAATAACGACCGATAATTTTCTTAAAGAAATCATCACCGGTTTTTTCGCTATCGGCTCGCTTCAATATCAAACCCTCAGTATCACCACAATCATCATCAGAAATAATAACATCTTGTGAAACATCAACCAAACGACGAGTCAAATAACCGGCGTTAGCTGTACGCAAAGCAGTATCAGATAAACCTTTACGCACACCATGAGTAGCAATAAAATATTCTAGTACTCCAAAACCTTCTTTAAAATTACCTTTAACCGGCAACTCAAAAATAGTTCCAGAAGGAGAAGTTACCAAACCTTTCATGCCCAAAATCTGAACCGGCTGAGCCCAAGAACCACGTGCCCCGGAATCAATCATAGAATAAACTGGTAAAATATCCGACAAAGATTTTTTACAAATTTCTGCAATCTTATCTTTTGTATTTGTCCATTCCTCAATAACCTTACCGTATCTTTCACTATCCGTCAGTAAACCTTCATTATATTGCTCTTGAATATGATCAACACGTTGATTAGCGGCTTCAATCAAATTATCTTTCTCCGGTAAATTAGGTAAATCACCAAAGCCCCAAGACAAACCAGACTTAGTAATAAAGGCGAAGCTACGATTTTTTAAATTATCAATAAACTTAACAGTCTCTTCTTCGCCATAAATACGCAAACATTCACGAATTAAGTCTTTTAACTTTCCTTTACCAACCACTTCGTTAAGATAACGAAGTTTAACCGGCAATAAAGAATTGAAAATTAAACGACCAACTGTTGTTTTTATAATTTCACCATCATACTTAACAAGAATAGCGGCATGAAGATCTAAACCACTCATTTCGTAAGCTAACATGGCTTCATCTGAACTAGAAAAATGATGCAATTCCGTTTTAGGCTTTTCCTCATAATCTTTTTCAACCAAAGTCATGTAATAAGTTCCCCAAACAATATCCTGGGCTGGGGCGACAATCGGATCGCCGGTGGCCGGTTTCAATAAGTTATGCGTAGATAACATCATGGTCTCAGCTTCATGTCTAGCTTCTTTGGTCAAAGGAACATGAACGGCCATTTGATCGCCATCAAAATCAGCATTAAAAGCTGTACAAACTAAAGGATGAATCTGAATCGCTTTACCTTCAATAAGAATCGGGCGGAAAGCCTGAATACCAAGACGATGCAAAGTAGGAGCACGATTAAGAAGAACAAAAGCCCCCTTAATAATCTCTTCTAAAATATCCCAAACCTCATCATGTCCAGCCTCAATATAACGAGAAGCGCTACGAACATTATGAACTATCTCACGCTTGATAAGTTGAGAAATAATAAATGGCTTAAATAATTCCAGGGCCATAATCTTCGGCAAACCGCATTGGTCCAAGTTTAAACGCGGATTAACAACAATAACGGAACGACCAGAATAATCTACACGCTTACCGAGCAAATTCTGACGGAAACGACCCTGCTTCCCTTTTAAAGTATCGGCTAAAGATTTCAACTGACGCTTCTGTCCCGTGGAAGCAGTCACAGTTTTAGTGTGACGAGCGGAATTATCAATCAAAGCGTCTACAGCTTCTTGCAACATACGCTTTTCATTACGACAAATAACTTCCGGAGCATTTAAATCAATGAGCTGCTTCAGACGATTATTACGATTAATAATACGACGATATAAATCATTCAAATCAGAAGCGGCAAAACGACCACCATCCAAAGCCACCATCGGACGCAAGTCCGGCGGCACAACCGGCAAAACAGTCATAATCATCCATTCCGGACGAATATCATTATTACGGAAACTCTTCAAAAGTTTTAAACGCTTAACTAATTTTTCCTTTTTTGAATCAACCACCGATTCTAACTTTTCTTCCAAGTGTTCAATACTTTTGGTTAAATCAATCTGAGACAAAAGTTTACGGATAGCTTCGGCACCAATACTAGCCTCAAAAATATGTCCAAATTTTAAACTCAAGCTCTGATACTGCTGTTCTGATAAAATAAGCAAGGGTTTTAGATCTTTTAATTCTTTTTGTACCTGAGCAAAATCATCTTCTAAGCGCGTTAAACGTTCCGCCTTAATGCGAGCCGCCTCTTTAGAATCATTAGCATCCGCCTTATCATCAGTACTTGATTTTGTCGCATCCTTAGCTTCCTTATCTTTTTTTAATTGATTGCTGTAATCATTATCAATATTTTTCAGCTTGGACTTATATTCAGCCTTAACCGACTCTAGAGTACTCTCTTTTAATTTTTCATCTACCTCGGTAACAATAAAGCTAGCGTAATAAATTACCTTTTCTAAAGATTGAATACCCAAACCCAATAACAAACCTATTTTAGAGGATAGACCGCGCAAAAACCAAATATGAGAAACCGGAACTTGCAAACTAATATTACCCATGCGTTCGCGTCGTACAATACTACGGGTTACTTCCACGCCGCACTTATCACAAACGATACCCTTGTAACGAATTTTCTTATACTTACCGCAAGCACATTCCCAATCCTTAGTCGGACCAAAAATCTTTTCGCAAAACAAACCATCCTTTTCTGGTTTTTGAGTGCGGTAATTAATAGTTTCCGGTCTAATAACTTCCCCGTGAGACCAGTCCAAAATTTCCTCCGGGCTGGCCAATTTTATCCGCAAAGCGGCAAAATCACTGGTTTTAATCGGGTTTAACATATTATATGGGTAAAAATTATTTAAAATATGCTGCCTTAATCGTACTAATTATTATTTATTCTTCTTTATCATCTACAACGTCAGCCACTACTTCAGCTACTTCCTTGAGGACAATTTCATCCGCCGCCATTTCTTTATCAATCTCTGTCACCACCTCCGAGGCCGCCTTACCACTTGCACTATCTAAAAGTTCTACATTAAGACCAAGACCTTTAAGTTCTCTAATCAAAACATTGAAAGATTCTGGAACGTTTAATTTTTCAATTTCTTCTCCTTTAATAATAGACTCGTAAGCTTTACTACGGCCAGGAACGTCATCAGACTTAATAGTCAACATTTCTTGTAAAGTATGAGCCGCACCATAACCCTCTAAAGCCCAAACTTCCATTTCACCAAAACGCTGGCCACCAAACTGAGCTTTTCCTCCTAAAGGCTGTTGGGTAATCAAAGAATAAGGACCAATAGAACGCTGGTGAATTTTATCTTCCACCATGTGATTTAATTTCAAAACATATTTATAACCAACGGTAATCTTGTGATCATAAGGAGAACCGGTTTTACCATCATGGAGAATAACTTTACCGTTTTCCGGTAAACCGGCGGCACGTAACTCTCCTTTAATTTGCTCTTCCGTAATACCATTTAGAGCTGGGGTCATCACCCGATAACCTAACTTCTGAGCAGCAAAGCCTAAATGGGTTTCCAATAACTGTCCCAAATTCATACGAGAAATAATACCGAGCGGAGACAAAATAATATCGATCGGTGTGCCATCAACCATATACGGCATATTCTCTATAGGTACAACCTGAGAAATAACACCTTTATTACCGTGACGACCAGACATCTTATCGCCGACCTGAATTTTACGTAAGTTAGCAACCGCAACCTGAATGGACTGTAAAACTCCGGCGGACAATTTATCGCCTTCTTCGCGAGAAAATATTTTAATATCAACTACTTTACCGTGCTCACCATGTTCCAAATACAAAGAAGAATCACGAACATCTTTAGCTTTCTCGCCAAAAATAGCTCGTAACAATTTTTCTTCAGCAGACAAAGTCGTTTCACCTTTTGGCGTAATCTTACCGACTAAAATATCACCCGAAGAAACTTCCGCGCCAATTCTAACTATTCCATCGGTATCTAAATTTTTTAACTTCTCTTCTCCAATATTAGGAATATCATTAGTAATAAGTTCCGGGCCCAACTTGGTGTCACGGACATCAATTTTATAATTCTCAATATGAATAGAAGAATAAACATCATCTTTTACCAAGCGTTCGGAAATAATAATAGCGTCTTCATAGTTAAATCCTTCCCAAGTCATAAAAGCCGTTAACACGTTACGACCAAGTGATAATTCTCCATTATCAATCGCCGGACCATCCGACAAAATATCACCTTTCTTAATTTTCTGTCCCAGTTCTACTACTGGATGCTGATTGATACAAGTAGAAGAATTAGAACGTAAAAATTTATTTAAATTATAAGTCAAAATCTGACCCTTCTTATCGGTTAATTCAATAGTAGCCCCTTCAACTTTAGTAATAACACCATCAACGTCGGCAATTACGACATGACCGCTATCACGAGCAGCTCGAGCTTCAATCCCGGTGCCAACAATCGGAGCTTCACTTTTAACAAGCGGTACCGCCTGTCTCTGCATGTTCGTTCCCATCAAAGAACGCTGACCATCATTATGTTCCATAAAAGGAATAAGCGAAGTAGCGATAGAAATAATCTGATTGGCCGCCATACCAATGAAGTCAATTTTATCAACTTCACTAATACTCGGCTGTCCAAATTTACGAACCTCAAATCTATTAACTAAGAAGTAACCATGCTCATCAATTGGAATAGTGGAGTCAACCGTAATATATTTTTCTTCTTCAAAGGCGTCTAGATAAACAACATCGTTAGTGACATGACTACCTTTTTTATCATGAATAACTTTTCTATACGGGGTTTCTAAAAAACCATAACTATTAAGGCGAGCATAGCTGGCCAAGTGACCAACCAAACCGATATTAGGACCTTCCGGGGTAGCAATCGGGCAGATACGACCATAATGAGTGGTGTGTACGTCACGAACATCAAAACCGGCCCGTTCCCGAGTTAAACCGCCGGGACCCATCGCCGATAAACGACGCTTATGTTCCAATTCCGCCAAGGGATTGGTTTGGTCCATAAACTGAGACAACTGAGAAGACATGAAAAACTCTCGGATAACACCAATCACGGGCCGAGCATTCACCAACTTGGAAGGAGTGAGAGAAACAACGTCGGAAGTGGACATGCGGTCCTTAATAATACGCTCCATACGAGCCAAACCGACACGAAAACGATTTTGGATTAAACCACCAACAGCGCGGATACGACGATTACCCAAATGATCTATATCATCTTCCGGCTTCTTGGTTATATTCAAACTAATTACTTCTTTAATAATTAAAATCAAATCCTCTTTACGTAAAATTCTGTTTTCTTTTTTAGTGGCCGTTAAATCTAAGCCAAAACGACGATTTAATTTATAACGACCAACACTACCGAAGTCATAGCGGTCAAAACGGAAAAACATGGAATGGATAAGCTGACGAGCATTTTCCACCGAAGCCAAATCTCCGGGACGAATACGACGATAAACCTCTTGCAAGCTATCATCGGAATTCTTAGCTGTATCTTTTTCAAGCGTCGCCTCGATAAAAGAAACTTCATCCTTATTCTTTACCAAATCAACATCAGCAAATAATTTAATAAAATCTTCATCACTCTCATATTGTTTTTTATCTTCCGGACGATTTAAAGCGCGCAGTAATGAAGTAATAGCTACTTTACGTTTACGATCAATACGAACCCAAATAACTTTATTAACATCCGTTTCAATCTCTAACCAAGCACCACGATTAGGAATAACCTTAGCGCCATAACATTTCTTACCTTTAATAAATTCTGCCGTAAACATCACTCCCGCGGAACGAATCAATTGAGAAACAATAACTCTTTCAATACCATTAATAATAAAGGTTCCCTTGTCGGTCATTACTGGGAAGTCGCCAAGAAAAACCTCCTGGTTAAGAGCACGCCCAGTTTTCTTATTAACCAAACGGGTCTTAACACGAAGCGGCGCTTCATAAGTAATATTCTTTTTACGACTTTCAATTTCAGTAAACTTTGGTTCCTCCAAAGAATAATCTTCAAAATATAATTCCAGGTCACGACCAATAAAATCCACTACCGGATTTATTTCATCAAACAATTCTGCTAGTCCTTCCTTCAAAAACCACTTATATGAATCCGTTTGAATTTCAATCAAATCGGGCATGGCCATTACCTCATTGACTTCTACAAATGATTTTCGCTGAGACATAAGGGGTTTATTTAAAGAGTAAAAATTCAAAAAAATTTAAAAAATTTTTAAGAAGAATTTATTAACACAAAAAAATACCCAATCCCATATTGGTTTGAGTTTAATAGTATTTAATTAATTATTCTTATGATAAATCACTTTTTTTGGGAAAAGTGTTAAGTAGTTATATAGTATTATGTTTACTTGATTTTGTCAATCCCCAGTTTATCCACAATTGCCGCTCGAACTGCCTCTCTCTCATCCCAAGAAAGCTTAGTCCCATTTGCCAAACAGATATACTGTTCTGCTCCCTTGCCGGTAAAGAGTACCAGGTCGTCTTTAGTGGCTAATTCCAAGGCTTTTTTAATACCTTCGCGTCGGTCTAAGACCTTAAACAAGTCTTTATCCAGTTCTTTTCCAGCTGATTCTGCTCCGGCCGCCACCTGATCAATAATATCACCAGGATCTTCATCGTAAGGGTCCTCATTACTGACTATAACAAAATCCGCCTTGGAGCCAGCTAATTGCCCTAAAATCGGGCGACGACTTTTATCGCGACCACCACCAGTAGAACCTAACAAATGAATAATCCTATTATGAGGTAAAAGAGATACTACGTCATACAACTTTTCTACAGCCTTAGGCTCAAAAGAATAGTCAACAATAGCCGTAAAATCTTGCCCAACATCAATTTTATCCAGTTTCCCTGCTAGAGACCGAATAGTCTCTAATCCTATTATTATTTTGTCTAAAGAAATATTTTGATTCAAACCAATCGCCGCCGCCGCTAAGGCATTATCAGCATTAAATTTTCCTAAAATTTGCAGATTAACCGGCTGTTCATTAATTTTAAAACTGGTTCCCTGCGCGCTGAGACTAACATCCGAACCCTTAACACAAGTAAAATCACTAACCTTACTCTCACTATTTAATTGCTTCATAAAAAATTCGCGAGACGCTTCCGGACGGAAAAAATAAACTGACTTTGCCTCACTCCAAAAATTCAAAAAATAATTAGCATTATCATCATCGCCGTTAACAACAATCGTTTTAGGGATCCTAGTCAAATCTAATTTTTTCATGGCATTTCTCGGACGCACTACTAAATGATCAGAATCAACATATTTTATTGCCCCATAACGAATATGAGTAAATAACTTGCCCTTAGCCTCTCGATATTTATCAAAGCTACCGTGTGATTCAATATGCTCCGGGTAAAGAGAGGTAAACAAAAGAACGTCATAGTTGATAAAACGATGGCGAAACTGTTTTATTCCTTCCGAAGTAGTTTCCACAATAGCATAACGACAACGATTCTTGACCATGCGTCGCAAAAATTTCTGAATAAAAAAACGCCCTGGCATGGTCATCTTACGATCATTCAGCCACTCATTTTCACCATCAGAAAAAACTGCTGTAGAAGTAAAGCCAGTTTTATAACCAGCCGCTTGTAACATTTTAGCGGTTAAATATGCCGTAGAAGTTTTTCCCGCCGTACCCGTAATACCAATAATAATTAAACGGCGACTAGGAAACCAATAAACCAAAGCGGCCAACCAGCTAAAAACAAAATGGTAAAGCGGTTGTAAAAAACTGAAAATTCTTAGAGGAACTAATTTTTTTAATTTTTCTAACATATTCGACATTATAACAGAGGCAAGTAGATAAAAAAAGGGCGCTAATTAAAAAGCTCCCAGTGGGCTGGGAACTTTTATAATGAATTAACTAAAGTTAACACAACCTCTATAAGAATAATCGAAAAAATATTCTAATAAGTTTTGTGATAGTATAGAAGATCCTCAATCTGTCCAGAATAAGCATTAATTATAACTGTTTCTCCGTGAAATTCTGAGAGGATATTAGAAATTGACCAAACATAATTCTTCATACTACCATCAGGTGAATACAAACTAGTCTGCCACTCGTTGATACCTTTAGCTAAACCGGCCTGCTCAGCAATTTTAATGGCCGCCGCCTCACTAATAAGCCCTATCTTTTTGATATCGATTGTTTTGGGGATACTAATTTCTTTAGGGATGCTAATTACTCCGGGAAGACTAATATCCTTAGGTAGACTGATGTCTTTAGGAATACTAATTTCTTTAGGGATGCTAATTACTCCGGGAATACTAATATCTTTACTATCAGGGATAAGGGCATCTTCGGTAATAATGATGTCTTTAAATCTCTCTTCCATATCTATTTCTTTTATCTTATCAGAAATAATATTTTTTTCAGTTTGAATAGCTGGATCACTATTTTTTATTAAATCTAGCGATTGGTTCGATCTATCTAAAGCTGAAATTTGGATATCAGCAATTGATGACTGGAATTCTGACGGGGTTTGTTCTTTGATATTATCTAAAACATCTCGCTGAACCACAACAGCCTGCACCAAATTATTAACTGAGTCTAGGACCTGTGAAGCATTATTTTCGCTATCAATTTTTGCTATATATACTCGAGCCTGTTCTAAATTAGCTTGATATTGCTTAAGAGTTTTTGCGACTATTTCTTGGGTTGCCTGTCCCTTATCCTGCATAATTTGAATTTCTTGCAAACGCTTGCTAGCTAGTTCAGTCTGTAATTCAGCTTTTTGAGCTACATCTGAAGTAGTAATGGTTCGCACGTTTTCAACCATTAATTTAATCGGGTAAAGAGGGCTATTCGGCAAACTGCTCTGCGAGGCGTTAACTATTCCGCCGCCCATGATTAGACTGACAATAATAGAGAAGATAGCTATTGGCATAGGTTTTAAAATTAATTTATTAAGAAATACCCACTGCCTACTATGACGTTCATTTGGGATATTTCTTACAGAATTAGATTGAATAAAATTCTGTAAATTATTTCGTCCCTCGGCCAACCAATCCTGGTTAACCACCGGGCCGCGTAAATTTCTAAAATATTGGATGATTTTATTTTTTTTCATATATTTAAACCAAAAGTTTCTTAAGTTCTTTCATGGCTCTATGGAGACCAACATAAATAGAATTTGCCGATTTACCACTAATTTTTGCAATCTCTAAAATAGATAGATCATCAAAATAACGCCAAATAATAAGCTGCCGATAAAACTCTTTGAGTTGTTCAAGAGCTTCTTTAACCTGATCAGTGGCCAAATTATGATCAATACTATTAGAATAAGACGGATCAGTGGCTATTTTTCTTTCCAAATTACTATCTAAACCATCATCCAAAGAAATATTATTCCGCTCAGATTTACGATAATAATCAGCTAATAGATTATTAGCAATTCTATATAGAAAAGCATTTATATTATCAATCTTGTCCCCCTTCATCAAATACTGCCAAGCTTTATAAAAAACCTGTTGAGTTATATCTTCAGCTGCCTCGCGAGAACTAAGACGATAAGAAACATGGCGAAGCAATTTAGACACATAAAAATCATACACCTCTAAAAATGCCTGTTCATTGCCCTGATTTACTTGTGCTAAAAAGCTAGATTGCTTAAAATAATCCTTCATTTTATATAAGACGTATTAGAAAAGTAAATCTTACAAAAACTCCCCGCTCAGGCGAGGAATTTTATTTAAATCTATTTTGCAAAAAACATTTCGTCATCGTCATCTAACGGTGTGCGACCGGAAGAAATTTTTTCCGAAGAAGTTTTTTCTGAATTTTTGGAAGTCTTTTTTTGTTTATCACGAATCTTTTCTAGGATCTCATCCTCATCATCAATAATCTCATCCTCTTCGTCTGGTGTTAAAGACAGATCCTCTTCCGCTTCTGCCACACTTAGTTTATCATCTTTCGATTCGTCAGCATCAGATTCGTCTGATGACACATCGTCACCAGATTCTTCTTCAACTTCTTCTGCAACTTCTTCTTCATTCTCTGAGGAAGAATCTTCCTCTGATACCGACGATTCAGTGCCTTTAAATACTAAAACATCGTCTTCATCATCCTGAACATTAGCCCCTAAATAACTATCGGGTGCGACCGCTTCCGATCGCTGATGGACAGGCATAGCACTAACCGCATCACCACTCATAGCCTCATACTCCGCCAGGCTAATTAAAACTTCTCGAGGTTTGGAACCATTAGAGGGGCCAATAATACCAGCCTCTTCCAGCATATCTAAAATTTTAGCGGCCCGACCATAACCAATAGACAAACGACGTTGTAACATGGAAGTAGAAGCTTTATCAGCCTTCATTATAATTTCTTTAGCTTCCTCAAAAAGCTCGTCCTCATCACCATGGTTACCGTCTAAACCAACGCCGGCATTACCGCCCACTTTCTGACGATCAGTCACGCCCTCTAAATATTCGGCCGGGCCACTTTTTTCTTTAATGTAATTAACCACATCATTAATTTCGCTATCACTCAAATAAGCGCCCTGAATTCTTTTTGGTTTAGAGAACTCTGACGACATTAAAAGCATATCTCCCTGTCCTAGTAATTTTTCCGCGCCGGAAGAATCTAAAATAGTTTTAGAGTCAACTAAAGAAGCAACGGAGAAAGCAATACGAGTCGGAACATTCGCTTTAATTAAACCGGTGATAACATCAACGCTCGGTCGTTGGGTAGCTAAAATTAAATGAATGCCAATCGCACGAGACATTTGCGCCAATCTAATAATAGCCGCCTCCATATCCTTGCCGGAAGTCATCATAAAATCAGCCAATTCATCAATAATAAATACTATATAAGGTAATTTCTCTTTTGAAGCCGCATTATAGGATTGAATATTACGCTTCCCCGCTTTATTTAAAACATCATAACGTCGTTCCATTTCATTCAAACACCATTTTAAAGCATTAATAGTCTTATTAACATCGGTAATAACTGGCGTTAACAAATGAGGGATACCATTATAAGTAGGTAACTCCACACGCTTCGGATCAACCATAATAAAACGTAAATCATCGGGATTATTCTGATATAACAAACTGACAATAATAGCATTCAAACATACTGACTTACCGGAATTAGTAGCGCCCGCTACCAATAAATGAGGCATGCGAGTCAGGTCATATAACCAAGCCTGGCCGGAAACATCTTTTCCTAAAGCGACATATAAATTATTTTTGCGAGTCTTAAAAGCGCTATCCTCTAAAATTTCCCGTAAACCAACAATAGCCTTCGCCCGATTAGGAACCTCAACTCCGACCAGAGACTGTCCGGGAATCGGCGCCTCTATTCTAATCGGGTGAGCAGCTAGAGCTAAGGATAAATCATTACTTAAAGTGGTGATACGGGATAACTTAACGCCTTCCGCCGGACGAAAAGTATATTGCGTAACGGTTGGTCCGACCTTAGTTTCACCCATTTCTACGCCAATACCAAATTTTTCCAAGGTCTGTTGAATTTTCTTGGTGTTAACTTCTACGTCACCACCGATGGCCTTAGAAAATTTATTATTTAAAAGCTCTATTGGCATATCAATCTTAATGGAACGTCTTGGCCAAACTATTTTTTCCTGTACTTTAGGGCCTTTATTTTTTGGAACAGATAATTCTTCATCCTCGTCTTCACCCTCTTCTTCGCTAATTTCCTCAATGGTTTCTAATTGAGCCGGTATAGATTTTGATTGCCAAGCATTTAAAACTTCCTCACGAGCTTCATCTACAAACTCTTGCCCCCGACCATCCTCATCGGCATTATCGGCCGAAAATAAAGTTTGAAAAAATAAAGCAAAAGGTCTAAAAATTTTTAATAAGAAACTCTCCTGACCAATTATTTTAGACAAAGAAGTGTTGAACACTAACACTAGAGATATCAATAACAAGGCCCCTAGAACCAAGACCCCACCCCAAAAACCAAATAAATAAAAAAAGAAACGACTGAGAATCCAACCCACATAACCACCACCGGCCCCAATAGTCACACTAGCCTCCCAATTGGCGGGTAGTATAAAAAAATGAAATAAGGTCTGATAACTGATAAAAAGTAGGGACAAGCCCAAATAATCTGTGACTTGTAAGGGTCGCTTACTGCGACGAATTAATACTAAAGCCCAATATAACAAGAGAATAGGCATTAACAATTTGCCAAAACCAAAAGCGAATGTTAGCCAAGTCGCTAACCACTGGCCAAAATGTCCCGCCAAATTAAATAGACCTAAGAGGCTAATAAGCCCGGCTAATAAAAAAATAACGACAACAATGCTATGCTTAGCCCGCTCATCCAGGTCAAACTTAGGTAAACTTATATAATCTAAAGGGTTACGATTCTTTTTTCTACGAGACATATAATAAAACAAATAAAAATCCAGTTTTTAACTGGATTTATTATATCACAGGAAAAGCTAAGAAAAAAGCATCTCTTAAATCAGCCCTGTATCCATGCTCTAATTTTCGCCAGTAATTCCTCATCAGGAAACTTAGACACCTCTAGAATTAAATAGTCTAAAGAGCTATTTTTAATACGCTCCTTATACAAGGCTTGTTGCTGCAAATAAAACTCCGGTGTCTTGGCAATGCGACCATAATGAGGATATAAATTCAAACGATCCTGAAGACGCTTAGCCAGTAATGCCTTGTCTTCCGGAAAAGTCAGTAAAATAATCTTAAAATTTAATTTCTTCAACTTTTGATCAATCACTTGAAAATCAGCAGCGGAAAAATTACGAAATGACTCAGCATTATAAAGTTCATCGTAAATTAATTCCGATAAATGAAATTTTTCTACCAAAATATTTTTATCTTTTAATGTCTGAAAAGTATGCAAATAATCAGGAATTATTTTTGGCGCCAGTTCAGTGCCAAAAAATCCCAAATCACAATTAAACCAGTAACAGCCGTTAAGTACCTTATCACTGGTCGCACCCACCGGCTCTAAGTATTTATAAATCTGCGACATCACCCAACTCTTGCCGCTAAGTTCTGCTCCTTCAAAAATAAGATGATGGTCCATAACTACATTTTTAAATTCTGTTTGACTAAATTAAGAAGATATTCCGCTCGCTCTTCGTTATGACCAAACTTTAACAACCAATAAGTAGCAGAGCGTATTGCCGTCCAATTATAATACAAATCAATCCGGGCCTGAAACTCGGAAGTTAATTCTTGGCCGGATGCCGCCAAATAAGTATCCAAAAATAATTTCTTTAAATTATCAGCCTGTAATTCACCTTTAGATTTAGAAAGTATTTGATATTCCAGCTGTTGCAAAAAACCACCAACATCACGAGCCGGATCACTGAGGCAGACATCGGTAAAATCAATTAAGCCAACCCGTTTAGGTGCGGTCACAATGATATTTTCGGGATGAGCATCACCATGAATTAATGTTAAAGTAATACCGGACTGACGAAAAGATTCTTCTTGTACAATAAAATAATAATATATTCTTTGCAGGTCCGGATGATATTTACCATGATAGCGCGCCTCTACTTCTCGCAAAATTCTATCTACCCCGGGAATAACTGTGACAATATTGGAATTCAAGGGATTAAAGTTAGCCTCGGAATTAGCCGGTAAAGTATGTAAACGAGCAAAAACTTTAGCCGCTGCTACAACTATTGTAGTGACCATAGCAAATTTCTTTTTCTTCACATAGTATAATAAATTTTCTCCCCGCAAACCGCGATAAAAAGTCGCTCGAAAATATTCCGAATAAAATAGAGGATGGGGAATATCAATAGAGGCGGTCGAAAATTTAGCTGCCCGTAAATATTTTAAAGCTAAATAAATATTCTCCCGCGACTCTTCACTGTGAGCGGAACAAAAAATTGGCACTTTAATTTCCTCTCCCGTTGCTTTAATAAAATAGGTATTAAAACGAAATACTACGTGATACGTTGTTTCCCAAATTAAATCTTTATAAGTTTTAATTTCTACGCGACTAATATCCTTAAACATCGGATAATGCGGTAAAACTTCCTTACGGAATAATTCAACAACAAAGTCGGGCTCTAATAATTTTCTAATCTTGTTCATACATTTTTCTGCCAATGTTTATTCCAATGCGTCTGCCAGACACGCTCTTGAATACGCAAATAATATTTTTCCGCTAATAATTTATGTTTTTTTGATCGAATATCCGATAAAGAACGAACCGCACGAATTAAATCTCCCAAGCCACGATCAATATCATCCGGACTCCAAGCATAAGGGCCATAAAGTTTAGAAAAATCTCGAGCACTCGCCCACCAAAAAGTACAACTGGCTAAACCGCGATATAAATGCCAACGATACCAATAAAAATTCTCATCATTTTTAAATTCATCTTTTAGTGATAAAGCTAAATTAGCCAAACGCCATAAATCAAGTTGAATCTTGTTATCTTTATCATGCCAAAGTTGATACGGATGATTTCGTTTAATTTCCGTTAACGTTGACTCCCAGGAAGACGGGCGTAACTTAACCGACAAAATGTGTTTTCTTTCTACAGTTGATAAATAACTGGAAATAGTCTGAGTCTTTAAACTTTTTAACTTGGAGATTCTCTCCATTTCTCCGGTCGGGTCTTCATGGCGTAAACCATATAGTTCAGCATCAGTGGCCGTCACGACGACCGACACTTCGCTTGTCTCTTTTTTCTTGTCATGTTTTGTCGCGACAATAGAGGCTTCTATTTTTTTAAATAAGGGCAATAATTTATCAGGCGGATAAGCATTAGAAAATTTTCTACTGCGGAAAATTACTTTTAAGCCGCTAGCCGCGTCTGCATAGAATCTTCCTGCCTCTAAGTGTCGGTCATCGCCATCATAAGAAATTTCATCTAAAATAATCCAGCGGTAACCGGCCTGATAAACTAACTTTGCCACCGCCGGACTATAAGCCATTTCCGGTAAAAAAAATCCCACCGGTTTAAAATCTTTACCAAAATGTTTTTTTAAAATTTTGGCATTAGTTGTAATTTGATCCAAAACTTCCACTTCTGGTAATAAGGGGAGAAAACCATGATAAGCGGCGGAACCGGTTAACTCTATTTGCCCCTTCTTCACAAGTAATTTCAAGCGTTCCAACCAAGCAGTTTCGTGTTCATCGTCTAAGCGCTCCAATAAACAACCACTGACATTCATAGTAAAGTGCAAATTGGGATGCTCTTCCAACAAACGAACAAGACGCCAATAACTTTTATCTAAGGCCTCACGAATATGATGAAACTCAATATTCGCTGGCTGATAAAAATGTAAAAAATTTAACCACAACATATTTAAAGCGCTTTAATTTTTCAAAGCCTTATAATAGAGCTCTACATACTTCTTAGCCGGAATTTCCCAACCATTACTTTGGCGCATCGCACGCTTAACCAGCGGGCGCCAAACTCGTTTATTTTTATAATGCTCTAAAGCACGAATAATCGCACCATGTAAATCAAACTCATTATCATTTTCAAAAGTGAAACCCGTTCCCCGTCGAGCAACTGCCGAAAAATCTTCTACTGTATCATAAAGGCCACCAATAGCACGTACAATCGGAACACAACCATAACGCATCGCAATCAACTGATTAATACCGCAGGGTTCATAGTTAGAAGGCAAGAGAAAAAAATCCGCACCGGCGTAAACCAATGTTTCATATAGTTGGTTAGCTTCGTGAGAAGGAACAATCACCAATTTTTCCGGATTTTTACGAGCTAATTTCTGTAATTCACCTATATACTTTTTATCTCCCGCTCCAATAATAATAAATTGTGCTTCCAATTTAATGAGTTCCGGAAAAAGTTTAATTAAAAGTTCAAAACCTTTTTGAAAAGTCACTCGTGAAGTCGTACAAAAGATTGGCATATCTTTTATCACCGGCAAACCGAAAGTCTGTTGTAATTTTATTTTATTTTCTGATTTTACTTCAGAATTACTAAAAGAATAGTTTTTAGCCAAGGCGGTATCTTGCGCCGGATTGTAAGTATTATAATCAATACCATTCACAATACCAACCAAACGATCGGCACGATTTTGTAAAATACGATTTAAATCTTGACCAAACCTTTTAGTCATGATTTCTTCACGATATTGTTCACTAACGGTATTAATAAAATCAGCCGATAAAATAGCTCGTTTAGCAAAATTGATATTTTCTAGGGCGGGATCGGCAAGATGCGGCAAACGACTTCGTCCATAGTCTTTATGCTCCGGTAAAATTCCCCACCAATTATGTCCTAACTGAAAAATTAAATTATGAATGGTAAAAATCGTTTTAGTTTTTATTAAAGTTTGAGAGTAGCGAAACTCTGTTTTTAAATAATAAGGGATGAGACCGGTTTGCCAATCATGGCACTGAATAATATCGGCAGAAAATTTCAATAAAGACAAAAGTTTTAAAACGGCGACATTAAATACTAAAAACCTGGCGTTCTCCTGGTCAGAACCATATAAGCGAGTATGTTTAGAAAAATACTTGGGGCATTCTACAAAATAAACAGGCAAACCATCCATCAAATAACCGCGCCAATAATTTACTTTAATTTTTTCCTGACTATTGAGACGTAAAACGATATCAGAAAAAATTAATTCCAAATGATGTTCCTCTTTATCAATGGAGCGACCATACAAAGGCGTGATAACAATTACTTTGTGTCCTAAGCGGCGCAAAGCCTTAGATAGGCTACGACTGACATCAGCTAAGCCTCCGGTTTTGGAAAAAGGCGCAACCTCGGAAGCCACCTGAACAATTTTAAGTAATTTTTTCATTAACGTGAATTTAAAGCACACAAAGCGATAGCTAAAGCATCGGCGGCATCGTCCGGCTTAGGAATCTCTTTTAAATTAAGAACCATTTTAACCATCTTTTGTACTTGCAATTTAGTAGCTTGACCGTAAGCGGTTACAGCCAGTTTAACTTGCGCTGGCGTAAAGTCAAATACCGGTAGTTTATTCTGACGTAAAGTCAAAAGCAAAACACCACGCGCTTGCCCAACAATTAGAGCTGTTCGTACATTTTTATTAAAAAATAATTGCTCAACGGCAGCAATTTGAGGATGATATTTTTTAATAATTTTATCCAATTGCTGATGTAGTTCGTCTAAGCGATCCACTAAATCTAAGCCGGCCGCTGTTTTTATGGAGCCATAAGCTAGACAAGTAACTTTTGGCCCGACTACTTTAATTACGCCGTAACCGGTATCTGCCAAGCCAGGATCCAATCCTAAAATAATTTTTGGCATAAAGACTTGCCTATAATAAATTAGAATAGTAATCGCTAACATCTTCATTATCCTCCAGTTCGGCGAAGAGTTTATCTATTTTTTCCTGGCTTCCGTCCGGTACTGCTATTTTATCTTTTGCAACATATTCAATTCCCAAGACTATGTCTGGTAATTCTTTGGTTGCTAAAAATTCATTAATACGATTCAAATCTTTAATATCGGTATAAACTGTGATACCTTCTTCTTCTTTTTGAAAATCTAAAATTTCTTGATCAATTAATTCTAATTCCAATTCCTCGTTACTTATTTTTTTTTCTTTAATTGATTCACTGGGAATACGAATTACACCAAGCAAATCAAAGTTCCATAACACAGCGCCAAAGGAGCCGCCATTCTTAGTAAAAAGGTGACGAACGGAAGAACCGCTACGATTTTTATTATCGGTTAAACATTTAACAACCAATTGAATGCCCGGAGGGAGCACACCTTCGTAAAATAATTCTTCCACTTGATCGCCAGCCAGTTCACCGGTTCCCTTTTTAATAGCTCGATCAATATTGTCTTTAGGCATGCTGGCAGCACGTGCTCTATCAATAGCAGCGCGTAAAGACGGATTAGCTTCCGGGTCGCCATCGGTCTTAGCAGCTATAGTAATAATATTAGCCAGCTTAGTAAAAGCGGCCCCACGTTTGGCGTCAACTAATTCTTTTTGACGATGAGTAGTCGCCCATTTAGAATGTCCGGACATAAACTTAAACTAAATAATAAACAACTAAACAATAACAAAAATTGAAATTAAAATCAAGATGAATTATAATAAAAATATAGCTAAAATAAAAAATATGGAAATTAAAAAACTGCCGAATCTGGATGAAAGTGTGTTAGCCGCTTTAGATTTTTTTCAAACTCAACCGGTCTGTCATCACTCTTGGCCAAAAAGTTCTCTTTGCTTTGTGGTAGGCAGTGTTAATGCTTATCACACCGGTCGCATGCTTTTTGCCGGACGTCAGGTTATTTTTGCCGATGAGGGAAATTTTTTAGAACTTCTAAAAATCTACCAACCTCTCATAAAAAGTAAAAACATTACTGAGGCTATTGTTATTTCCGCCTCAGGGGAAAAAGATTCCATCTGGGAAATCAAAGAAGCTAAGAAGGCCGGACTAAAAACTACCTTAATAACTTGTGGCCAAAATTCCAGTGGTGCCGCTTTAGCCAATAATGTTATCGTGTCACAAAAATTTCCTGAGCCCTACTCTTACAATTACTCCACTTACCTGGGAATGATTTTGGGCCAGACAGGCGAAGACGTTAAGGCTATAAAAAAATTCTTACAAAAATTAAAAATACCGGCCAGCTTTAAAAAACATAGTTATTTTACTTTTATTCTACCCGACAAGTTTAAAGCTATTGTGGATATGCTTAAAGTAAAGGACGATGAAATGTTTGGTCCTTATTCCAGTTTACGCGCCTTTAGCGAGGGCAACGCTCGCCACGCCAAATTTATTTGTGAATCAAAACAGGAATTAGTCATTAGTTTCGGAAAAAATATTTATTTCGGACTGCCCGGTCATCGCTGGGACATTAAATTACCTCCCAACAGTAATTTTGGTTTTATCCTGTCTTTGAGTTATTATCTAGCCGGCCGCATCCAAACACAACGCCCCCCATATTTCAAAAAAGGTATAAAAAAATATTGTTTACAAACGGGACCGGCGCCTTACGGACGCAAAGAACCATTTTCTGTTATTGTAAAATAATAAAACATATTCTGGTCCCAAATTATTTAGCGAACTTAAAAAATCTCCGTGTTCTACGGAGATTTTTTCTAACTAATTTTTAATTTTACCTACATGTTTAATGCGTGAAATTTCGGCGTCCAACTTTTTCTTAGAAGCTAAATAATAGTGTCGCTGTGGTTTTAGATTTTTATCTAGTTCATAAACTAAAGGAATGGCTAAAGGAATATTTAATTTAATAATCTCTCTAACTGGAACCTTATCTAAATATTTAATAAGCGCCCGCAAACTATTCCCTGAAGCAACAATCAAAATACGGTCACCATTTTTAATCCTCGGGACAACTTCTTCCTTCCAAAATTCAACAACTCTAGTTACTACATCTTTTAGACTTTCTTCTCTGGGGACCATAATATCTTTATATTTTTTATCATTTCTTTGGTTATAACGATTAGCTGCTGTAATTTGAGGTGGATGAACATCATAACCGCGACGCCAATGAAAAACTTGATCCATGCCAAATTTATGCGCCATTGCTATTTTGCTTGATCCCTGTAGATTTCCATAATGACGCTCATTTAAACGCCAATCTGCGTATATAGTACTAGGGGGTGATTTTAGTTCATCTAAAACTAGATGCAAAGTTTTGGTAGTACGCTTTAAAAAAGAGTGCCAAGCAATATCAAAGACAAAGCCACGGCGACGTAAATAACGCCCAGCCTCAATGGCCTCAGACTCACCTAATTTAGTCAAAGATACGTCTGTCCAACCGGTAAATAAATCTTTTTTATTCCAAACGCTTTCACCGTGACGCAAAAAAACTATCTTATACATAATAATATTAAAAACTACGTCGCTTTTTATAACTATTTGAATTATATCATAAATTGACGATAAAAGTTTAAAAATGATAGTATAGATGTAACGGAATTATAACTATATCAGTCCAAGTAATAGACAACAATTTGAGAAAACCGGAGCAGAGATTGGCTTGTTCCTAATTAAATTTCTACGAGGAGGCACCAATTTACTCCGCAGCTTTTCCCGGATCGTATCCGGCTTTTTTCGTTTAATCTTTAAAGGGATTTTTTATAAAATATTAGTCAAAATCTATTTTAACGTTTTCCGTTTAAAAAAGAATGACTTGGCTCTGAGAACTATCAATGAAGTAATCCGCAACCAACTGGTTTACATCTTCATTTTTACTCTCACCATCATTTTTATCTTCGGAAACTTAAGTAGACAAACTCAAGCCGTCCCGCTAACTCAACAAATATCCCAAACTGTGATGGCTAATTTAACTTCCTCTGAATTCAGTAATTTATCCACTGAAATCTTAATAGAAGACACTACCGGATCAACCAGTCTAAATAGTCTACCGGAAAAATATTCCGATACAGTCGGGACACTAACTAAAAATTCCTACCTATCCCCCGAAATAAACATACAATCTAACGACTACGAAGTTTTTAGCTACGATCAAGACTTAATGTTAAAACCACAACTATTACCAGGCGAAAAAAATAATGCAGACAATACACCAACACATCGGACGACGATAACTAAGTATACAGTACAAAACGGTGACACAGTCAGTCGTATTGCGAAACAATTTGGTTTAACCATCAACACTATTTTATGGGCCAATAATTTAACGGCTTATAGTTTAATTCGTCCTGGCGATATTCTGACCATCTTACCTTACAGTGGTATACAATATACAGTAAAATCCGGAGATACAATTAGTGCTATCGCCAACAAATACGATATTGATGGCGACAAGATTTTAAGCGCCAATAATCTAAGTGGCGGTCTTATGGCGGGAGCGACCATCATATTGCCTGGCGCCCAAAAAATTACCACAATAGCAGTAAGAAGTAGCAGCGCTGCTAGCGGTCTATCTGTAATCAGTAGCCTCATTAAACAACCGGCGGTAGCATCAAGCGGTAATAACATGCTCTGGCCAACAGTGGGTCACCGCATCACTCAATACTTCTCTTGGCGCCACACTGGCCTAGACATTGCCAATAAAATTGGCACGCCTCTTTACGCGGCTGATGATGGCGTCGTCACAATTGCTCAAGGCGGTTGGAACGGTGGTTATGGTAATACCATTGTCATTAATCACGGTGGTGGTATTAAAACACGCTATGGACATGCTTCAAAACTTTTTGTTAAAGTAGGTGATGTAGTTAAAAAGGGCGATAATATTGCCGCGATGGGTTCTACCGGGCGTTCCACCGGACCGCATCTTCATTTTGAAATCATTGTTAATAATGTTAGAGTTAACCCTCTAAATTACATAAGATAAAAAGATAATATGTCGATAGTAATTGGAATATTAATAACAATCGGGGGAGCTATATTAGTTATTAAGAGCGAATGGTTTCTTAATAACTTCGGACGCATTGCCTGGTTTGAAGCTAAGCTTGGTACTGAGGGTGGCTCACGTTTAGGCTATAAATTAATAGGCGTCGGGTTACTGTTGATAGGCATCATCACTATGACTGGCAGCGCTCCAGCTTTTATGGGCTGGCTACTTAGCCCTTTACTAAAATATAATTTACCGCAATAATATTTAAGCTATAACATATAACCTAGTAAGGGCCCTTAGCTCAGTTGGTTAGAGCGCCGGCTTTGCAAGCCGGAGGCCAAGAGTTCGAATCTCTTAGGGTCCACCAAAATTGATTAGCATCAGAATTGACCGCGCCCGCGCCGAAGGCGCGGGCTTGGGCTGGCATTTCCGCCAAGAAATTCCAAGGGGTTTTGAATTCCGCCAAAAGCATTCCCGCCGCTATGCGGCGGTTCGAGCCGATGGAAACAAGAAAATCTCTCATCCGTGAGGGATTTTCTTGTTTAGAGAGATTTTCGGCTTGGTTGGCTTCAATAATCCAGTTTCGCATGAGTTCGAGCCAATGATTACCTTTTCGCTCAAAATCAGATAATTTCTCCTCAATCGTTTTCTTTTCCGCCATTAAAACATTCTTTTTCTCTTGATACTCCACAAGTTCCAATGCTTCGCCAAGATATGCGTCTGTTAGTCGTTCCAGCCGTATTTTAATGGCGGAAATTTGATCGCGGAGATTTTGAGCGAAAAGGTCTGATGAGTGGCGGGATTCTTTATTCTCGCTTTCCAGTTTTGTTAAAAACTTTCCCCGCCACTCATCGGGCAAAGAAACTTTTTGACATAGATTTTTCACTTGTTCAGTCAAAACTTCTTCCCGCAAAAAGCGATTTTCAGTACAGGAAATAGTTTTGCTCTTGTGGGTGCAACGATAGTAAATAAACTTTAGTCCACTTTTCTTGATATGCCGTTCGGCGGTAATGGAATATCCACATACCCCACAAGTAGCAAAACCTAAAAACTGAAAATTCTTCGGTCCTCGCTTTTTGCGGGGTTTCCCATTCTGAACAAGTGCCTTTTGTATTTCGTCAAAAAGTTTCTTTGAAATCATTGGCTTATGCGAACCTTGATGCACCTCGCCGCGATATTGAAAATGTCCATAGTAAAAAGGATTTTTCAAAATATGTTCAATGCTGGCGAGGTGCAGAGCTTTGCCCTGTTTGCCAACCAAGCCAAGAGAAAACATTTTGCGCTGAATTGCCGTGAGGGTGTATTCGCCGGTAGCAAAAGCCCCTAGAGCTTCTTTCACTTTGCCAAAGGTTTTTTTATCCGGCTCAATCGTTCGCAAACGAGGTTCGTTGAAGTAGCCCAGAGGGGCTTTTGCCGATAATTCACCACGGCGTATCTTTTGGCGAATACCACGCAAAATGTTTTCTCTTAAATTGTCGGTGTAATACTTTGCTTGTCCGAAGGCGACACTTAACATAAATTTTCCTTGTGGTGTCGCCTCGAACCAGAAAGTAGGGAATTTTAGCGCAACAATTTTTTGCGTATCAACCAAGTAAATTACTCTGCCACCGTCAATCGAGTTGCGAGCTAAACGGTCTGGATTCCACGCTAAAATTCCCTGTGCAATGCCTTTTTCAATTTCGCCAAGCATTTCGTTGAAAACTACTCTGCCCGGCTCTTTGGCAGTTTTACTTTCGTAAAATTCTTTTACTACAAAAAGAGAGTTTTGCTTGGCGAATTCCCGAAGCTCCGTTAATTGTGCCTCAATACTTAAAACTTGGCGTTCTTCATCCTCTGATGATTTACGACAATAGATAAAATATTTGATCATAGCTTCGGGAATTAAATTGATAAAGGCATTGCACTTACACCGACAATTTCTAAAAATCTCTCCTCATTGGCTCTTGCGCCTTTGGCGCAATCCAAACTTCGTTTGGGAACCGCCGACTTTCGGCGGGAATTCTTTTGGCGGAATTCAAAACCCCCTGGAATTTCTTGGCGGAAACCAATGCCGAGGGGCGAAGCCCCGAGGCAACTTCTTCGGCAAATCAAATTTGGTGGTGTTTGTTTGAAAAAGTCAGAACCCATTTTGCGGAGAACCCCCACGAATGAGGACGCCCCGCCACCGCCTCGTGGACTCGGCGGACACCAAAGAAAAATGTTCCTTGCTTTTCGGATTTGCACGCGACCAATTTCTTCTAAAAAGGAAAGGACATTTTTCTTTGATGTTCTGCCCTCCAAGTATTCGGGCAGGTGGCGGGGCGACAATTCTATCCGCTCGGGCATGGCGGAATTCCCCCCACACCCCCCTTCCGCCATGCCCTCGCTCGGACGGACGGATTTTTCGGCGGCGGCATTGAGAAAAGAATGGAAAGTTGATATAATTGATTTGCAAGTCATAAAAGTATTATATCACTTTCCATACATTATAATCTACTATGTCCACAATAGGCAAGAACATAAAACAATACAGACAAGATAAAGGGCTTTCGCAAGATAAGTTGTCTAAACTGGCCGATTTATCGCTCAATACGGTTGTTAAGATAGAGTTGGACGAAAGCCCAAATCCCACTATTGAGACGATCCAGAAAATTGCGAAAGCTCTTGGGGTTTCAGTTGATGACCTTTTGAAAAAATAAAAAATATATGACCACTATCGAAGAAAAAATACTAGCACTCTCGGAAAAATATTCGAAAACTCTCCGTCTAAAAATGACCGGAAGGATTACAGAAATGGAAGCGGATAATAATTCTCATTATTTGATATACAGAGTTTTAGGTATTGCGACAGAGGAAGGAAAACTGATTGATGAGTACCAAAACATGGGTCGTTTTCTTTATAAATATGCGGGTTCGTTTTTAGAAGAGGCCGCTATTTTGTGCTTTGAGGAAAAATTTCCTAAGACACAAAGAAAACTTCGTATACCAAATAAACTTGGCTCAAGACCCGTAACATTTGAGATTGATTGCCTCGTTGGGAAGGATGCATACGAGATTAAATGGAGAGACGCGACAACTGACGGCGACCATATCACGAAAGAACACACTAGGGTAAAAAACATTAAAAATGCTGGGTACAAGCCCATTCGCGTAATGTTTTATTACCCTAATCGCACTCAAGCTATCCGCATACAGGAGACATTAAAAACTATTTATGCTGGCGTTAGCGGCGAATATTATTTTGGTAAGGGAGCTTGGGAAGTTATCAAAAAGAAAACTGGAATTGATTTGCTATCCATACTTGAGAAAATTGCTGATCAGAAAACCAAGTCCAAGGGTTAATTTCAAAAATATGATCAAAAAAGGTGATTGTAAAACTGAATTAAAGAAAATCGAGCCTAACTCAATAGACTTAATTTATCTTGACCCACCTTTTTTCACACAGAAAAAGCAATCTCAAAAAACAAGAGACAACTCGAAAGAATACACTTTTGACGATAGCTGGGAGAGTATTGAATCTTACAGAAGTTATATTGAAGAAAGGCTGATTGAATGTAGCCGTGTCTTGAAAAAAACTGGTAGCATCTTCTTACACTGCGACAGAAGCGCATCGCATCACTTAAGAATCACCCTAGATAATGTTTTCGGAGCAAATAATTTTCAGAGCGAAATTATTTGGACATACAAGCGATGGTCAAATGCAAAAAAGGGATTACTGAATTCTCACCAAGTAATTTACTTTTATAGTAAAACTGCTGACTTCAAATTTAATCACATCTTTGAAGATTATTCTCCAACTACAAATATTGACCAGATTTTCCAGAAAAGAATGAGGGATGTGAACGGAAAGACAAAGTATAAGCCAAATGCTGTTGGTGGCTATGAATTGATTCAGGATAAAAAAGGAGTTCCTCTTTCCGATGTTTGGGATATCCCATATCTAAACCCCAAGGCAAACGAGCGCGTAGGTTATCCCACACAAAAACCAATTTTGTTATTAGAAAAAGTAATCCAACTGGTAACGGATGAGGGCGATGTTGTTTTAGACCCATTCTGCGGTAGCGGCACTACTCTTGTGGCGGCAAAACTACTCAATCGGAAATTTATAGGCATTGATATTTCTGATGATGCAATCCAGCTAACACACCAAAGGGTAATCAATCCAATACGAACAGATTCAAATTTATTAAAGAATGGGAAAGACTCATATCTGAATCAAGACCCAGAAATTTTACAAATTCTAAAAGTAATTGATGCCACCCCCGTGCAAAGAAATAAAGGCATCGACGGCTTCCTAAAGATTGGTAATTCTGCAAAACCAATACCCGTAAAAATTCAGCGATTTAATGAAACGCTGGAAAAGGCAAAACAGTTGTTATCCCAAGCTTCAAATAAAAATGGTTTCAAGATAAGAATTTTGATCAAAACTAATAATCTTTGCGAAACCGCTTTGTTTGATTTTGGTCAGGCAAGTACCCCTAAAGATTTATTAGTTGTTGAAAGTATAAACGAATTTGTAAGAAATAAGGAGAAAATGATTTCTGCCTTTTAATATTGAAAACATATTATTTTAGTTCTAAACAAATGTAAAAAGTAAAAAAGCGGCTATAAGCCGCTTTTTTAGCTCTAAATAAGGGCTATAATCAACTTCAATCTTTACAATGGGTTGATTATTTACTAGGAAAGTATTATGCTCCATTTGACAGGATAATCTCAAAGCTCTATACTGCCATAGTAATTCGGCATTTTAGGGACTTGACACAGAATTTAAAAAGCATATTATTAACTTATTAAAACTTAATCACTTATAAACCTATGAATACCCCACAAAAAGTTGCAGATCAAATTAAAGCCCTCTTGGACGAGCTTGTAGCGATGATCGGAGAAAAAGCAGTGGCTAAAACCGGAGCAAAAAGAGCAGTTTCTACTCTAGCCCCTAAAGGAGCTTCGGGTGCACTCAAAATACTTACTGATGACGGGTTTTTTGATACCCCACAAGATATTTCTAAAATAATGGAGAAACTTAAAGAGATTGGTAGATATTATCCCCAGACCTCAGTTTCAATGAATTTACTAAACCTAACAAAGAGACGAGAGTTTAATAGGATAAAAGACAAAGAAACAAAGAATTGGCTCTATGTGTTAAGAAAATAATTCAATCAAAAATATGACAAACGAAAATTTAGCCCACATCATAGCTCGGATAGAAAAACTTGAAAAAGCAGTTTTTAAACCTGCTACGAAAGAAAAAAAGTTGCCCGCCAAAACATCCGATATAAAGATAGATATAGATTTTTCTATTAACGAAAGAGCGTTCGTCAAGAGATATGCAACTGATAAAAGTGGCCCGAAAAAGTTTACATTATTACTGGCCTATCTCGCGAAAGGAGAAATAGAAAAAAATATTGAACTTAGCGAAATAAAAAAGCATTGGGGGAAAATGACTAGCAAAACATTGCTCGGCAAGTTCAATATGTTTTACCCGAATGATGCAAAGACGCGTGGCTGGATTGATTCTAAGGAATACGGTAGCTATAACTTAACGAATGAATGGAAAGCAATAGCATGAGCGCACAAGACCAAGTGAAAAATTTGCTAAGCCAAAAATTCGAGGAGAAAAGAGTTGTCTCCGCGATTAAGTATTTTCTTTCTATCGTACAAAAATTTGAAGAAGGAGATTGGGAAAATTCCTTGTCCAAAGCGGGAAAGTTTGTTGAGGCAATCATCAAGTTATTATGGGTTTATGGTAAAAAATCACTGCCCACAAAACAAAAAGATTTCAGAGCTGGGGCGTATGCACAAAAAATTATAGACCAAATAGACACAACAACTATTCCGGAAGACGGTATCCGCCTCCAAATACCTCGTGCCAGTATATTTATATATGACATTACTTCGAATCGAGGGGGCAGACATGACTCTGAAGAAGTAAACGCTAATGAAATGGATTCATCAACCGTTTTACCAATATGCTCGTGGATATTGGCTGAACTTGTTCGATTCTCTGCAAAAGGGTCTATCAGTATTGAAGAAGCTAAAAAAATAATTGACTCCCTAACGGAGCGTCGCTATCCATTTTTTGAAGAAATTGATGGGCGCATTTATGTTGATCATAAAAAATTCAAAAGTGCCCCAGAGTGTAGCTTACTTATTTTGTATAAAGTTTATCCCAGAAGAATAAGCAAGGACGAGTTTGTCGATTTTGTTAGGCGACATAATTTTAAGCAATCGGCAGTAAAGTTTGAAAGATTGACGCCCTATATTGATAGTGATGAAGATGGTAAAATACTATTGCGAGCAACTGGAAGACGAAAAGCAGAAGAAATTTTGAGTAAAAGATAATTAGCCGCCGCCGAAAAATCCGTCCGTCCGAGCGAGGGCATGGCGGAAGGGGGGTGTGGGGGGAATTCCGCCATGCCCGAGCGGATAGAATTGTCGCCCCGCCACC